>Ga0209433_10000469_pt1 | contig 12409 bp, 13 predicted proteins | sample METZYME_5_50m_FD_187552 | JGI IMG/M metagenome (GOLD analysis project Ga0209433, IMG submission 187552) | Marine microbial communities from oxygen minimum zone in mesopelagic equatorial Pacific - METZYME_5_50m (SPAdes) (version 2) | ecosystem: Environmental > Aquatic > Marine > Oceanic | place...
TTGGAGCATCGATTGCTCTAACCCAGATGGATTTAAAAAAAGGATTAGCTTATAGTACAGTTTCACAGCTGGGTTATATGATGCTTGCTATGGGTTGTGGAGCTCCTTTAGCAGGTATTTTTCACTTAATTACACATGCTTGCTTCAAAGCGATGTTATTCCTTGGGTCTGGATCAGTGATTCATGCAATGGAAGAAGTAGTGGGACATCAACCTGTACTTGCCCAAGACATGAGATTAATGGGCGGGTTGAGAAAAAAAATGCCTTTTACCTCCATAACTTTCCTTATTGGATGTATAGCTATAAGTGGGATTCCACCATTAGCTGGATTTTGGAGTAAAGATGAAATACTAGGTAATGCTTTTGTCTCGTTTCCTGCATTTTGGTTTATTGGTTTTATTACAGCAGGAATGACTGCTTTTTATATGTTTAGACTATATTTTCTTACCTTTGAAGGTAATTTTAGAGGAAATGATGAACAGTTAAAGTCCACTCTAATTGCTGCGGCTGGTCTTACAATTGAAGATGATTCCCATGAGAATGAAGATATCCCAGAATTTGATCACAATGGAGAATCTCATAACGAAGCTTTAGATAGAGAAGTACATGAATCTCCATGGTCCATGACGTTCCCTCTCGTATTTTTGGCTTTTCCTTCAGTAATTATTGGATTTATGGGCCTTCCCTGGGATAGCAACTTTTTAAAATTATTAGATCCTGAGGAGGCAATTACACTTGCTCAAGAATTTGATTTGAAAGAATTTTTGCCCCTAGCAATAGCCTCTGTAGCTATCGCTTCTACTGGTATCACAATCGCATATTTAGCTTATTTCGCTCATAAGATAAATTTATCTATTATCTTCGCAGAGAGATTTCCCTCTATCAACAAATTTTTATCTAAAAAATGGTACTTAGATGAAATTAATGAAAAAATATTTGTAAAAGGTACAAGGAGGATAGCTAAGGAAATTTTAGAAGTTGACTCTAAAGTAGTAGATGGAGTAGTAAATTTAACTGGACTTGTCACATTAGGTAGCGGAGAAGGATTAAAATATTTTGAAACTGGCCGAGCTCAATTTTATGCACTTATCGTTTTTGGAGGAGTTATACTACTTGTCGCAATATTCGGTTTTCAATCTCCACAAGTTTCATAATTGAGAATTGTGTTTCTTCACACCTATTTGGGTGAAAATTTTGAGAATATTTCTAAAATCTAGATATTAATATTTTTGTCAATTGATTGATTATTTCTCAATAAATAATTTGATTAGAACCCCTTTTGGATTATTAGGTGCTGGCCTTACTACTATCCCATGGTTGTCTTTATCTATTTTATTTCCAATCATTTGTGCTTTTATTGTCCCTTTTATCCCAGATAAAGGTAAAGGTAAAGAGGTAAGATGGTTTGCCCTTGTTGTAGCTTTAATAACTTTTCTTATCACTGTTGGTGCATATATAAATGGGTTTAATATTAATGATGAAAATGTTCAACTAAAAGAAAGTGTAAATTGGCTGCCAAATTTAGGTTTGACTTGGTCCGTCGGTGCAGATGGTATATCAATGCCTTTAATACTATTAACGAGTTTTATAACTGCTTTAGCTGTCTTAGCCGCTTGGCCAGTAAGTTATAAGCCAAAATTATTCTTTTTCTTGATTCTTGCAATGGATGGAGGTCAAATAGCTGTATTTGCAGTACAAGATATGTTGTTATTTTTTTTAGCGTGGGAACTGGAATTATTACCTGTCTATTTGTTATTGGCTATTTGGGGAGGCAAAAAAAGGCAGTATGCGGCAACAAAATTTATTATTTATACGGCTGGAAGTTCTATTTTTATTCTTTTAGCATCATTGGCAATGGGTTTTTATGGTAGTGGTGCTCCTAATTTTAATTTTGAATATTTAGCTCAGCAAGACTTTAGTCAAAATTTTCAAATTTTATGTTACGCAGGCCTATTAATTGCATTTGGAGTTAAGCTTCCTATTGTGCCGCTGCATACTTGGCTCCCAGATGCTCATGGAGAAGCTACTGCTCCAGTACATATGCTGTTGGCAGGAATTCTATTGAAGATGGGCGGATATGCCCTCCTAAGATTTAATGCACAACTATTACCTTTAGCACATGTTCAATTTGCACCCTTACTGATAGTTTTAGGCGCAGTAAATATTATTTATGCAGCCTTTACATCATTTGCTCAGAGAAATTTAAAAAGAAAAATAGCATATAGTTCAATCAGTCATATGGGATTTGTTTTGATTGGTATTGGTAGCTTTAGTGCACTTGGAACAAGTGGAGCAATGCTTCAAATGGTAAGTCATGGTCTCATTGGTGCTAGCTTGTTTTTCCTAGTTGGAGCTACGTACGATAGAACAAAGACTCTAAAGCTTGATGAGATGGGAGGAGTTGGTCAGAAGATGAGAATAATGTTTGCTTTGTGGACAGCTTGCTCACTTGCTTCTTTAGCATTACCAGGGATGAGTGGATTTGTGTCAGAACTAATGGTCTTTACTGGATTTGTAACTGATGAAGTGTATACATTACCATTTAGAATTACTATGGCATCTTTAGCGGCAGTAGGTGTTATTTTAACCCCAATATATTTACTTTCTATGTTGAGAGAAATATTCTTTGGTAAAGAAAATCCTACTTTAGTTGAAGAGAGAAAATTAATTGATGCTGAACCAAGAGAGATTTATATTATTGGTTGTTTACTTTTACCTATTATTGGTATAGGACTTTATCCTAGATTAATTACAGAAAGTTATTTGGCTTCTATAAATAATTTAGTTGATAGAAATTTAAATGCAGTTAAACAAAATATTAAATCAATTGAATTTGTAAGTGATAAGAAAGATGTCTTAAAAGCTCCACCTATCTAACCTTAAGTAAGTTTAAAATTATTGGCGAAATAATTTATTAGCAGATAACTTTAATGTAGTTACTTTGATTAAAATAAATAATTCAACATCTATTGATAGATCCGGTTTAGGACCTAGATTGTTGATTAAATTTCTTCAAGATGCTGCTGGAAGGGGAGAATTAGATCCATGGGATGTTGATGTTATTAGTGTAATAGATAGTTTTTTAGATCAATTTGATCATAAATTTGATAATTCTAAAGGAAGTAATAATTCATATGAGAAGGATTTGTCAGAGACAAGTGAGGCTTTTTTTGCAGCATCAGTTTTGGTTAATTTAAAAGCTCAAGTTTTGGAATCTGATGTTTTTCCTGACGATCAAAATAGTTTTGAAGATGATTTTGAAATAACTGAACAACCTTGGATTAATAAGAATTTTGATATTCCACAACATCCAGAAAAATATCTCAGGAGAAGATCAGTAGCTCAACCAATTATTAAAAGAACAGCTACTTTAGGTGAATTAATAAGCCAACTTGAATCTATTGCAGAAACAATAGAGTCTCAGGATATACTGTTAACAAAAAGAAAAAGAAATAAAAAATATTCTGATAAAGCACTTATTGATCATGTAAAGACCTTAGCACATAGGGAAAAATTACCCGAGACTACAAAGGCTTTAGGAGAATTTATAGATAAATGGGAAAAAGCATTGCAGTGGATAGATTTTGAATATTTAGTTATTAAATGGAGGGAAATAGCAAAAAAGGATCTTGATAAAGATAGAGTAGGGGTCTTCTGGGCTTTACTATTTTTATCTTCCCAAAATAAAATTGAAATTAAACAAATTAAATCACTTTATGGCCCAATAAAAATTAAGAGGGTCATACCAGAAGGTGGCTCAGCTCAATTGCCTATCGAGAATCTGGTAGTGACAGATACTTCTCCGACCGCTGCATAGAGGATTTGGAGAAAATCAGGCTAATGTTTTATAGAGAGGTTAAAAATGCCTATGAAGGCAATGATACTTGCAGCTGGTAAAGGAACACGCGTTCAACCTATTACGCACATAATTCCTAAACCGATGATCCCAATTTTGCAAAAACCTGTAATGGAGTTTTTGTTGGAATTATTAAAAGAGCATGGATTTAGAGAAATAATGGTTAATGTTTCTCATTTGGCTGAAGAGATAGAGAATTATTTTAGAGATGGGCAGAGATTTGGAGTTGAAATAGCCTATAGCTTTGAGGGAAGGATAGAGGATGGAGAATTAATTGGTGATGCTTTGGGTTCCGCTGGAGGGTTAAAAAAAATTCAAGATTTTCAAAACTTTTTTGATGAAACTTTTGTTGTTATATGTGGCGATGCTCTTGTCGATTTAGATTTAACTGAAGCAGTCAAGAGACACAAAAAGAAAGGTGCAATAGCAAGTCTAATTACAAAAAAAGTTAATAAGAAAGAAGTGTCAAGTTATGGTGTAGTCGTTTCAGATAATCAAGGGAGAGTAAAAGCATTTCAAGAGAAGCCATCTATAGAAGATGCTTTAAGTGATTCAATTAATACTGGTATTTACTTATTTGAGCCTGAAATATTTAATCATATTCCTTCTGGTGAGAAATTTGATATTGGAGCAGATCTTTTCCCGAAATTAGTTGAAAATAATTTACCCTTTTATGCTTTGCCAATGGATTTTGAATGGGTTGATATTGGTAAAGTACCTGATTATTGGAGTGCGATCAGAAGTGTACTTCAGGGTAAGGTAAGACAAGTTGATATCCCTGGGAAAGAAGTAAAGCCTGGTGTTTATACCGGTCTTAATGTCGCCGTAAATTGGGATAAAGTCAATATTACAGGGCCTGTCTATATTGGTGGAATGTCAAGAATAGAAGATGGTGCAACAATTATTGGACCATCTATGATTGGCCCAAGTTGTTGCATCTGTGAAGGAGCAACAATAGATAATTCTATAATCTTTGATTACTCCAAAATTGGGAAAGGGGTTCGACTTGTAGATAAACTAGTTTTTGGAAGATATTGTGTAGGAAAAAATGGAGATCATTTTGATTTGCAAGAGGCATCCTTGGATTGGTTAATTACAGATTCAAGAAGGATGGATCTTTCTGAACCCTCACCTCAGCAGAAAGCGATGGCAGAACTTTTGGGTAGCGATTTGATTAATATTCCAGATTAATTTCTGCTCTTTTTAAAATCTCTGGGATTAAATGTTCACTTTTTACCGCCATAATATGAACTCCTTGAGATATAGCTATAAATTCTCTTACTTGTTCTGCAGCAATATTTATACCTTCTTCGCCAGGATTATTTGATTCTTTAAGCCTATTAAGGATCTGATCAGGAATATTTGCTCCAGGTACAAATTTATTTATGAAAAGTGCATTTTTATAAGACTTAAGTAAGAAAACGCCAGCAAGAACTGGTAGGTTTAATGGTTTGCTGATCTCATCACAAAAATCAATGAGATATTTTTTATCCATAATCATTTGTGTCTGTATAAAGCGAGCTCCGGCCTCTTTTTTTTGTTCAGTTCTCATCTTTACTATCTTTAAGTTTTTATAACTAGGATCTGCCGCCGCGCCAGCAAATATTTCTGTTTTATGATCACTCAATAATTCATAAGTCGGATCGATCCCATTATTAAATGATTGTATTTGTTTCAGAAGCTTTACTGATTCAAATTCATGTACAGCTTTAGCACTTTGTTGATCCCCAGCCTTTACTGAATCCCCAGTAATGCAAAGAATATTTTTAATACCTAAAGCATTTGCTCCAAGAATGTCAGATTGTAAAGCAATTTTATTACGATCCCGGCAGGATATTTGCATGACAGGTTCTATCCCATTTTCCAGTAATAGCCTTGACATTGCTAAACTGCACATCCTCATTACAGCTCTGCTCCCATCTGTTATATTAATGGCATGCACCTTATCCTTTAAAAGTTGTGCTATCTTGAGAGATCGAGTGGGATCGCCACCTCTTGGAGGCATTAATTCTGCCGTTATTGCTTTAGAATGAGATTCTAAGGTTTTTTGAAGTTTTGATTTCAATTGCTAAATGTTGGCTTGTTGTTTACAACAATGATGAGATTCACAAACTTTATTACTATAAAAAAAGAGCTGTTTAAATGCAAATGGTTGATGACGATGTAAACAACTTTGATATGATGGGTCTCTCTTCAAGAGAGATGGAAATAATTGATTTAGTTGCCGATGGATTAACTAATCAAGAAATAGCAGTGAAACTTACTATTAGTAAAAGGACTGTAGATAATCATGTCAGTAATATGTTTACTAAAACTGGGTCTAAAAATAGAGTGGCACTATTAAATTGGGCTATGGATCATGGAAAAATTTGTAGAGATGGATTCAACTGCTGTTCTTTGCCGGATTCTGATCAAAATTAATATCTCCTAAATCTTCACCAATATCACTTAGCGATATCAATAAATAGGTCTGTGTATTCAGATCAAAAAGCTCAGCATAAGCTATACAAGCATCTTTATCTGTATTTACGTATCTTAATATGCCTTCTCTATCGTAAAGACCATACATTTGATTTCATCCGGTAGATTGGTAATCTAAAGAAAATCTAAAGGAAAAAAGGGATTATATGGTTAGCTTTGCAATAAAATTAATATATTTTTTTATCCCAGCTAGAAAAAGGTTTATTTGATAATTCAAAATTTGAGAATTTTTTCAAGCCGGTAATTTCTGTTGATAGGAAACTTGGTATATCAATCTGTTCATCTATTGTTTTTAATTCGACTTCAGCTATCTCTAATGGAAAATTCTTTCCTTTAAATCGATCAATTAACCATTCTTTGCCTTTGAAGCATAAGTAAAATCTTTCCTTAATAATAGGATTTTTTATTTCGGAAATAATAATCTCTCCTTCTTTTTTGGGAATTTCATATTCAAATTCGAAATTTTTAGACTTTGTAATATGCTTTTTTAAAGTTAATTTAAATAAATTATCTTCTGATCTTATTCTTACTATCCAGTACTCAGAATATGAGGATAAATAACCTTGAATTATATTTGTCTTATGACTAATTAATTTTTCCCAATCATTATTTTTTATTAGGAATCTTCTCTCAATTTCAATGCACATAAAAATTGATATCAATCATTTAAGATAAATTTCCTCTCCATTCTAGTTTTTCAATTAGAGTACTGTAATAAGAAATATTATTATTTAGTGAAACCATCTTGGCGGGCTTATCTGCTTTTATAATTTCACAATATTCATTCTCATGAAGAGTTAGGCATTTTGTTCCGTCCTTCCAAAGTTGCAAATGATTTTGTTCTTTGTTGATATTCCTTATTACAATATTACTATTATCTGGTATGACTATAGGCCTGCTGGAAAGACTCATTGGACATATTGCGTTTATAACAAATGCATTAATCAAAGGATGAACTATGGGGCCACCAGCTGCCATTGAATATGCAGTTGAACCAGTTGCGGAAGAAATTATTAATCCATCTCCTTTATATTCATTAACCTTTTCATTATTGATTTCAATCCTAATTCGATTAGTAGGGGAGATATCGGTTTCTATAGATTTTAAATAAAAGTCATTTAATGCGTAAAATTCTGAAATTTTAGATTGTTTTTTATCAATTAAATTTATTGCATAATGATTGCATTGAAGCATCGTTCTTTCATCAATCTTAAATTCATCTTTTTTTATGAGATCAATAAATGACTTTTCAATTAAAAATTTTCTATCTTGCGTTAAAAATCCTAAATTGCCTCCAATATTAAAACTAAGAATAGGAATATTAAAGTTAAAAAGTGCATTGGAAGATTTAAGTACAGTCCCATCCCCACCAAGAACAATAACTAAATCCGGCAAGTAGTCATTTTTCTCTAAATTTCTTTGAAGAGTTTTGTTATCAAAGTTGCTTGCTAGTCTAATTACAGCAATTTTTTGAGATTCAAGTAAATTTTCACAAAAAGAAGCTGTTTCTTTTGCGATAGTGCTTTTAGATCTATAAATAATAAGCACTAATGATAATTTCATTAAATATTTATTACCATTTGAGTAAGTTAAAGCTTTCCATATCAACAGTTACTCTATTCCTGTAAAGAGATAATAAAATGGCTAAACCTACAGCAGCTTCTGCTGCTGCTACTGTAATCACAAAGATTGCAAATACTTGGCCTTGTATCAAATTATTATCAATATAAGAGGAAAAAGCCATTAAATTTAAATTGACTGCATTAAGCATTAATTCGATGCTCATTAAAACTCTTACAGCATTTCTACTATTCAGTAATCCCCAAATACCTATACAAAAAAGAATAGATGAAACAATTAAGAAAGCTTGTAATGGGATTGAGTCAAGGTTCATAAGTTAAATTCGTTAAAAATTACTTTTTCTCAATAAGCAGAGGTTTATCTGATTTCTCGATAAGTTCTTGATCTACAGGAAGACCCGTCGAAATGTCTTCTGACAAAACATCTCTCCTCGCTAAAACAATAGCTCCTATCATAGCCATTAAAAGTAAAACAGATGCTACTTCAAAAGGGAGTAAATAATCACTAAATAAATGTTCTCCAAGTCTTATAGTAGATTCTTCACCTATGGATAGTTTTGGGTCAGCTAATATCCAGGTATTAGACAAGTCGACTCTTAAAAGCAAACTCAATAATGTGATGCAAATTGTTGATGAAATTAATTTTCTTGAATTAAGATATTTAATTGGCTTTAAATCCTCTTTTTTATTGACAAGCATAATTGCAAATAAGATAAGGACGTTAATTGCACCTACGTATACAAGTACTTGTGCAGCAGCCACAAAACTTGCATTTAATAATAAATATAAACCGGCGACACTCATAAAAACTCCGCCTAATAAAAAGGCAGAATAAACAATACTTTCTAGTAAAACAACTCCTAATGAACCAACAATGATAATTAAGGATAATATCGAGAAACAAATTAATTGTGTTGTAACAGCAATAGACATATATGTAATTTTATTTGATTTACTTTCCTACAGGTATCTCTTCTGTAGATTTTGAAGACACCATCCAATCTAACACTTCTTCAGGTAATTTACCTACTCTTGGATCGGATGATGGAACATCATGAGGATCCATTACACCTTTTGGTAGATAAGTTAATTCTTTGAGCGATTTGACAGTAGGATCAGAAGTTACGTTTGTAGGTAATCTCCCAAGAGCAACATTATCATAATTTAAATTGTGCCTATCAAAGGTTGCTAGTTCATATTCCTCAGTCATAGATAGGCAATTTGTAGGACAATATTCAACGCAATTACCGCAAAAAATGCATGCACCAAAGTCGATTGAATAATTTCTTAACTCTTTCTTTTTAGTTTCTTTATTCATTACCCAGTCAACAACTGGTAAATTTATTGGACAAACACGTACGCAAACTTCACATGCTATGCATTTATCAAATTCATAATGAATTCTTCCCCTATATCTCTCGGAAGGAATAAGTTTCTCGTAGGGATATTGGACAGTTACAGGTCTTCTTTTTAAATGGTCAAAAGTAACAGTAATCCCGTCAAATAAGTATTTACTGGCATCAAAAGCTTCCTTAACATAACTATTGACTTTTTGAAAAAAATCTTTCATTGTCGGAAACTTAACTTAACAATATTATACAACATTTTTTTTAATTTGGTAAGTAAATATACTTAAAATTAGCCCCCAAAAAAATTAGGCAATGCTAATTTTAAACCCGCAGTTAATAAAAGGTTCGCTAACGAAATTGGTAAAAGAAATTTCCAGCCTAAATCAAGTAATTGATCAATCCTCACTCTAGGAGTGGTCCACCTTAGCAAGATTGCTATAAATACCAGTAAATATGCTTTCAGAATTGTCATGACAATTCCTAAAGTTGCAGTTATTACTTGTATAAATGAAGTATCAATTGGGATATTTAAAAAACTTGTAATAGTTTCAACTGGGATAGGGAAGCCCCACCCACCTAGATATAAAACAGATACTAATAGTGCAGATAAGATTAAATTTATATAACTACCTAAGTAAAATAACGCAAATTTCATTCCAGCGTATTCAGTTTGGTAGCCAGCAACAAGTTCTTCTTCTGCTTCAGGGAGGTCAAATGGTAGCCTTTCACATTCTGCTAAAGCACATATCCAGAAGATGACAAAACCTATTGGTTGTCTCCATATATTCCAGCTTAATATGCCTGCTCCACTCTGTTGGTTTACAATATCTACAGTGCTTAGAGAATTTGTCATCATGACAATTGCTAAAACTGATAAGGCAAGTGGTATTTCGTAACTTATGGATTGAGCTGCTGCCCTAAGTCCCCCTAAAAGTGAGTATTTATTATTAGAAGCATATCCACTCATTAAAAGACCTATCGGTTGAATACTACTTAAGGCTATCCATAGGAAAATACCAACACCTACGTTACTTATCAGTAAATTTTGTCCGAAGGGTACTATTAGCCAAGATAATATTACAGGTACAAGAACTAAGATTGGGCCGGCAGTAAAAAGTATTGAATCAGCTTTTTCGGGTATTACATCCTCTTTTACTAGTAATTTAAGGCCATCTGCGATGGGTTGAAGGACTCCTAAGGCTCCAGCATATTCTGGTCCGATCCTTTGCTGGGCAGCTGCAGAAATTTTTCTTTCAAGCCAAACTGTCACGAGAACGCCTACAACCGCTGCGACTAGAACTATAAGCATAGGGAAAGGTAGCCAAATAATATGCGCAATTTCACTAGGTACTCCAAAAGATTTAAGAGCTTCATTAAAACTAAATTCCAAATCCAAGCCGTTAGTCACAATATTTTGGTGTTCTATTTATAGATTAACTCTTCCTAATGCAAAATCGTGTATTTGCAATATGAATAATAAATAATTTATCTGTGATCCAGAGGGATCCAATTTCGGCTGGAATAACCAGTGTAGATTTGTGAAGGTCTAAAAATCCTATTTGCACCTAACTGCTCTCGCCAATGTGCTAACCATCCAGCAACTCTGGAAATTGCGAAAATTGGAGTAAATAGATCCCTAGGAATTCCTAATTTTCTATAAACTAAACCTGAGTAATAATCTACATTTGGATAAATCCCCTTTACTCCAAGTATTGGAATAGCTTCTTCTTCAAGTTTTTTGGCAACCTCGTACATCTCATCTTTTCCAAATCTCTCAAAGAGCTCTTCCGCCAATGTTTGAAGGATAGTAGCTCTTGGATCTTTCACTTTATATTCTCTATGACCAAATCCCATTATTTTTCTTTTAGTTAGTAAGGCCTCTTTAATGAATGAGGCTGAGTTATCAGGGGTATTTATATTCTCTAGCATTGCGATAACATCTTCATTGGCTCCTCCATGAAGAGGACCTGCCAAAGTTCCTACAGCTGATGCAACAACTGCATATGGATCTGTTAGAGTGCTCGCGGTAACTCTGGCACTAAAAGTACTTGCGTTTAGACTATGTTCTGCGTGTAAAATAAGGCATTTATCAAAAACTTTTGCTGCTAAGGGATCTTGTTCTTTTTCAGTGAGCATATATAAAAAATTGGAAGAATATGATAAGTCATCTCTTGGTTGAATTGGATCTTGACCTTTCCTAATAAGTTGAAATGCAGCAACCATCGTTGGAATTTTTGCAATCAGTCTAACGACAGCGTTATAAACATATTTTGGGTCATCAATTACTCTTCTTGAATAGAACAAACCTAGTGAAGCAGCACTTGATTGAAGAGCATCCATTGGGTGCCCTGTAGAGGGGAAACATTTCATCATATCTCTAACTCTGAAGCTTAATCTTCTGTGCATTTGTACTTCTTCCTCAAAATTTCTTAGCTCAATGGCTGTAGGTAATTCACCCCATATCAAAAGGAATGCAGTTTCTAAAAAACTACTTTTTTGAGCAAGTTCTTCAATGTCATATCCTCGATACAAAAGTTTTCCTTTTGCACCATCAATATCGCAGATTGAGGATTTTGTAACAGGGATACCTTCTAGACCTGGTTTAAAATTTATATTTGAAATATTCAAAAATTTGACTTAGATAGATTATGGGATTTTAGAAAATAAAATAAAATAATTTATTTATAATTCATTGGTAATAATAAATCCTCAATGATAAAAAATCTTTAAATATTAATTTGTTTTGTAATTTTAAAGTATTTTTATAGTTGATTCTAAATAGACTTTTTCAACTAAGTCGGGTATCGTTTGTTTAATATTTATATATGTATCCTCAAATGTGAATAATTCAGTATTTATAAAGTATTGTAGATTTTTTAGTGATTTATAATATTTAATAAGTTGCTTTTTATTAATATTCTTTATAAAATATGTATCATTTATTATATATTTATAAGATTCAATTTCGTTATTAGTTTGTAAATATTGATCTGCGAGAGAAGTTTTTTCAGCAATATTTAGTAAATCATCAAAATTATTGCTAATGTAAGTATTCTCCTCATCTTTTAAACTGAAGATAGGATTTCCTTTCTCATAAATTACATTATTATCTTTTATTTTTAAAATGTCATTTGTATAAATTG
>Ga0209433_10000470_pt1 | contig 12404 bp, 10 predicted proteins | sample METZYME_5_50m_FD_187552 | JGI IMG/M metagenome (GOLD analysis project Ga0209433, IMG submission 187552) | Marine microbial communities from oxygen minimum zone in mesopelagic equatorial Pacific - METZYME_5_50m (SPAdes) (version 2) | ecosystem: Environmental > Aquatic > Marine > Oceanic | place...
CAGCACAAGCACCAGCACAAGCACCAGCACAAGCACCAGCACAAGCACCAGCACCAGCACCAGCACCAGCACCAGCACCAGCACCAGCACCAGCACCAGCACCCCCTCGCCCCTTTTCTGGTATCTCCAGCTCTGACGACGACTCTTCAGTGCCAGAATCACCACCACCTCCTAGCCCCTTCCAAGATGACGATGACAACAACGACGATGATGAGAAGAAGGATAATGATGATGAGGAGAAGAATAATGATGATGAGGAGGAAGAGGATGATGAGGATGATGATGAGGATGATGATGAGGATGCTGATTATAACGCTTTACTTATTGAAGCGAACGAACTTCACAAAGATTTGGTAAAATGCAGAAAAGAACGGGATAATGCCAAGAAAGAACTTATAAAATGTAAGAAAGATTGGGGCGTAAGCTTGCTAAGACTTCGCCGCGACCTTCTTAAACCGACGGAAACATCCGGCAACTCCGACACTCCCTCAGATGATGATGTCTCTCTAGCTCCCACCGAGATTGAGCCGTCATATCCTGTACCAAAAACTACTTGGAAGCAGTACAAGAAACCAAAAAATGGTTTAACCTACTTTTACAGTCCTGAGACCGGCAACTCCGATAGATATAATCCTTTATTTAATAGTCCGGAATCCCCAGCCGCATATCAGGCAGTTTTTACAGCACCAGCTCCAGCCCCAACTCCGGCATCAGCACCAGCTCCAGCCCCAACTCCGGCACCAGCACCAGCTCCAGCACCGGCTCCAGCTCCAGCACCAGCTCCGGCTCCAGCAGCAGCTCCTGCTAGACGCGCACCCCCTCCTCCGCCGCCCGCGCCCATGAGCGACGAGGAGCAAGACGACGAAAGCGTGCCGGAGGTACCGGGGACGACTATCTGAGGTCGTCCGGGATCGGCGACGGGCGCTAGACGTACTATATTCGATAATATTCTAAATAGTAAATAAAAAATTTAAAATTTTAACAAATCCAAAAAAATGAACCCATATGTTGTTAATAATATTGGCTGGTAGCAAACGGGCATGCAGACTCGACCAAAAGTGTTTACTTTAGACAGTAACTTGTTTGTAAACATTGTTTATACATTACAAATGCAGAATTATTACAAATGCATTAGCATTTGCGCATTAATGTGTAAACGTCTTTTTTTTATGAGAATATTCACAATTATTAATAAAGACTATAATTTAAATTGAAAGATATTCCCATATTTGTTTATATAAAAATACAAATTTTAATTCATTGATTTGTAAATCACCGCAATAAATTTAATGAATAATGATCATATAAGAATATTTTTATTTTTAAGTATGGAAGATTCAGATAGATGTAGTAAACTATTTGATAAGAATTATAAAATATTAGAAAAATATATCTCTGAACATGGAGATTATTTTCATATATTTATTACATTTTTTGAAGAAACTAATAATTACTTAAATTTAAATCAATACCCATTGGTAAAAGATGTTGTTTATAATAAAGGACCAAAATTGAAACAATGGAAATTAATAAAACCATGTGCTCTAAAAAATTTTGACTACATATGGTTTTGTGATTGTGATTTGGGTTTTGAAACTTTTGATTGGAGTTTATTTCGTTATTATTTAATAAATGATAATGATTTATTATATCAGCCATATATTTCTGCACAACCAAAATTAAATGGGAAAATAGTATCTCAAAAGATATCATCATACGATCATCTTAAATTTGTTAATGCCAAAAAAGAAAAATGTGTAAGCACACATTTTATAGAAGTACAAACACCATTTATTCATTCAAACCTTTATAATATCGTTTATGAAAGAATGAAATTAATGACAAATGATAAATCAATTTGGGGATTAGATAGGTGGTGGTCTTACTTTTGTAACAAAGTCCATAAAGATTCAATTAAATTAATTAAAACAAGTGTTGTGCATTATGATTTTAATAATTTAAAAAAATGTGGAGGCGAAAGAAAACTTATGAATCATCTTCCTAAAAAGATTACTAATGAAGATAAATATATTTCTGATTTAAAACAAAAATATATTAAATAGTAATTTCTTAAACTCACTTATTTTATGAAGACATATCTAAAATGAATGAACAATTTGATCTAAAAATTCCATTATATGATAATGGTAATACTAAAACATCATATATAAAACATTTACACTCTTGAAACTTTAAAATGCGACAAAACTTAGATATTTTTTATTTATTGGTAACCTGGAGAATCATGTAAATAACAATGATAATGATTAGAACGCGTGGACGCGGCATTTTTATCAATTAATTTCACATTAAATGTTGAACAACGTATTTTAGCAAATTTCATAATATTATTTTCTATACAAAATAGATAATAATTATCATTAATTTTATCTAAAAAATTAAAATTCGTATAGAAATATATATTTTCAATATTTGATAATTGTTTCAATTCATTTAATTTATTAGTCATTATATAAACATTTTTTGGTTTATACTCATTAATCATTTTTATAATATTATTAGGTTGAGTATCAATATCAATTTGCTTATTTGTTATTCTATCACCCCTTCTAACATGAATACACATATATTCATCTAATTCTGACGAAGCTCTCTTAGCTATATCAATTATATCCTTTTTATATGGTATAACTATATTTACATCTTTTAAATTTTTAAATTTAGGATCCATCCTAACTAATCCACCATTATATGATTTTTTTTTAATGGTATAAGTATATTTAACATCATCATCATATAATTTAAATAAGTTACCATTAACTGTTATACCATTCAGATCATAATATTTTGATAAATCTGTTATCAAACTATTGTTGTTATTATGGTGTCCAGTTAATTTAAAAATTGGTTTTATTAATTTTAAATTATTAATGAAACAATATTTTATTATTACAGATAGATTTGACGTTTGATGACTTAAGCCAGCACTTATTGTTGATAAATCTATTTTGAAATAGTCCATATATGTTTATACAATTGAATAAGAACAATAAGTACATTTAAATTTTATGAGTCCAAAAAAATGAATGTATATATTTGGTAAGCAAATGGAATGCAAATTATTATAAAAATGAAAAGAGTTGCACAAAAACATAACAAAACATTAAGTAAAAGACTCAGAATTAGAAGGCGCAAACAAAAGCTAATTCAAAAAGTAGAGCTTTTTATTCAAAACAAAAATAGAAGAAATAGAAGAATATTGTTTAAAGAATGGGCAACATATGCTTGGAAAAGATATAATAAAACTCTTAAATTACATGGAAGAATTTCAGCGTTGGATATTAATGCAGTAAAATCAATTATTAGAAAGGATAATCAAAATCCAAAATATTTACTAAAATATTCATTAGTTCAATTATTTGAGTTCAGAGGAAGAGAAAATCGGAGATTTTCTTTTAAATTTATACCTTTAAATTATTTTAGAAAGGTAAACTTCGGAAATTGGAGATATTTTGATGATGTAATACGTGATGGATGGTATGAAAATAATGAATGGGATGTAATGGAAACATATGTTGAGAATCCGATAACATATTCAGGTTCTGATAATGATCCAGTATCACATTATACATATTTTAATAAAAGTGGAACATTAAAAGAAAGATTTATCCATAAGGAAAAAACTACTATACGATTGTTAAGATTTTTCCTGAAAAAAGGTTGTGATCCAAATGATGAAAATTTCATAAAAAATTTGATATTTAAACACAAATATCATTGTAGAACATTCTTCTTAAAAATTCTTGAAATGTGCTATAAGTATGGACTTGAGCCAAATACTATAATAAAAGTTTTAAAGGAGAAAGATTGGGAAAAAGAAATCATAGGAATCACTTACTATATAGGTCCGGTGTTAATTGAACACATTAACAGACTAAAGGTAAAAGATACATCGAATTTATGTATGAATTGGGCATCGAAAAAGAATTTCTTAGAAGCAATTACTTATAATAAAGGTAGTTTATCGAACTTGAATGATGATGTAATTGGAGTAATAACTTCGTTTGTTTATTTCATATAACTTTATTCGTCATCGTATTTTAGATACAAAACGTTAAGTGGTTTCGTTCTACCAAGACGCTGTGCTCTTCCGATGACTTGTTTTCTCATATCATTGTTTCTAAACTTATGATAAATAACAAGATCTGTTGTCATATGTAAATCCAGACCAGCACCAAAGTGAGATGTGTTTAACAAGAGAACTTTGATTTCTCCTTTTCTAAATTTTTCTAAAACTTTTTCTTGTTGATTCAATGTTCCAATAAGTTGAGAATATTTAATGTTTTTTGTTTTTAGTTTGTATGAAATCTCATGGAATGTAGCACTATATTCAGAAAATACAAGGAATCTTGAATCTTCATTCATATTTGATAATATGTTTATTAGTGTTTCAGCTTTAGATTTAAGTTTATTTTCATCATTTTCATTAGTTTTTTCATTTTTTTCAGCATAGTTCGTATCATCTGTGTTAATGTGCAATGTTTTATCACAGTTTGGAGTTTTACACATAGGACACCTCTTGTTAGAAGACATATTCATAGACATCAAAATACATTCAAAGCAATATGAATTTTGGCAACATCCCGTAATAGCAACGGGTATAGTTACTTCATCTAAACAAATCGGGCATATATTTTTTGCATTACTTACTCTTTCGATAATAGAATTTATTCTAGTGTTAAGAGATTCAAGCTTTTCTTTATGAACAGAAATTCTATTCTGTCTTTCATTATCATTAATATTCCTAAGATGCATTAACCTATTAATTTCTAATTCTTCATTATGAGCATTGTCTTTCAAATTTTGAACTAAAGCATCAAGAATATTATCTTGTGAATCTGCATTACAACTTAATGTTGCGATTGCTCCAGATATATCATTTGCTCGCAACGCTGTTAATGCTTCTTTTGTTAAATTGTCTCGCAATTGTCTATACAAATGCGGCGCTTTACATTTGAAAGATTTTTCAATATAAGATGGTAATTGAAGTGATAAATCAACAAATTCATCTTTATTTTTGATTATTAAATGTGTCATTAGATTCATATCTCTATATGTTAATGGTGCTATGATATCTTTCAAATATACACGACTTGGATATAATATATCTCTTGGTGTTGCACAAATTAACCAAAGGAATTTGGCGTTTGGTAAACTATTACTAAATGCAATACTTTGTGGTTCATCAATAATTAGTCTATTAAATACGATTCGTCTATCAAAACAATTGTATTTCTTAAACATATTAATTGATAATAAAATCACTTTGACCTTCGGTAAACAAAAATCTTTTCCTTTTACAATCAACTCCATGTGTGCTTTTTTATTAATAACAACATAATCGAGATTTTCAAAGAGTTCCAGATGTTTTTTCCATTGATTAATAAGACTATGTGAAACCAGAATTAGATTCGTATCAACGAATTTATACTTATCATGCAATATAATATTTGCAGTCGTTCCAAACGGTGAATAATAATATGATGATTCCGTTGATCTGATAAAAGCTTTATCTTTTTTCTTCAAGTTGTTATTATAAGCTATCAATGAAAGCATAGAAAGTGTCTTTCCCGCACCAACTTTATCAGAATAAATACCCATATTAGTATTAATCAAAATATCAACTGGGGTCTCGTTTGGCCAAAATGATGAATTTGCTGCATCTGGTCTATATATATTCCGTACATTTGCATTATTATTTTGAACAGATATCGTAAAACTGTTTGTTCTTTCTAATTCTGCCATAGCATATACTGAACTCATTTGATGCTCGAACAATTTCTTTTTTATACATTTTGGTTGTTCAATTTTTGGTGAATTTGCATCTAAATATCTCATTTTATAATTTATAATCCTGTAATGTTGTTAATACACTAATAATATAATATAATCATTTTTATACGAAAAGTAAATATTATAATAATAAAAATTCTAAATAACTGAAAACACTATTTTTATTAGAATAAATTTCAAATATTAGTGAATAATGTTATCAACAAGACCATATGCAGAACATGTTTCAGAATCCAACCATATATCAGTTGAAAGCAGTTGTTCCAAAGTTTCAGGATCAATATTGGTATTTTCTAAATATATATTTTTAACAGATTTCATAAAAACAGATAAATTATCTACTTCTGTTTTCAATTCGTTATATTTTCCTGCAGCTGCACTTGATAATTGATGAATTAATATTGATGAATGTTTTGTCATAAATCTTTTATCTCCACAAACAGAAATTAAACTTGCTGCAGATGCACAATATCCGTCTACATAAGTGTAAACTGGTGTTTTAATATTTTTAATGAGATCACAAATATAAAAAGATGGCATTAGAGATCCTCCGCCGGATTGTATGTGTAAATGTATCTTTGGTTCATAATCTTCATGGACAACTTTCATTTGTTTTGCTTTAATATCCATATAGTTAAGAACTTGTGATAATTCTAAGCATGATTGATCAGATACAGGTCCGTAGAATTTAATTTGCAGACTATCTTCAAATGCGGGTATTCTAGATGATCTGCTTTCATCAGCATCATTAGTTAATTCTGTAGATAATTTGATAGTATTTGAATTTTTTTGATTTTCAAGAATGTTATTAATAGAATTTTGATAACCTAATTGTAAACAATTTGTTTGTTTAACTAGAACTAATAATGATAAAGCAATTCTAAAAATTGCATTCATGATTGTATATCTTAATTTATAAAATAAAAACATCCATTTAAAAACAAGGATAGTCTGGATAAATAACATACTTAACAGTATATTGATATACATATAAGTATGTGAAAATGGATTTCCTAAATGCTTTGAATAAAACGCCTGGTAATTTTATTGAAAAAGAAGTAATTCTAAAAAAAGAAGAAATAGTAAATACATTAAGTGATGAAGAAAATTATATGTTAAATAAGGAAGACTCTGTATTAATCGATGTAATTGACGATATTAACAAATTATGTGATAATTTTATTGAAGAATCTTTGATACTAGAAAAGCCATTGATTATGAAACACCATAGTGGTTTTAGTGATTTCAAAGTCGAACTTTTGAAAATATTCCAAGAAAATGTTGTTGTTGAAATTAGTGAATTAGAAGAGGAAACCGACGAAGAATCCGACATTGATTCACTTGACATGTTATATGAAAATGATTATTCTTGATAATAAGAATTTGGTATTTGTTTAATTTTAAAACTCCTTCTATGATGTTCTGTAAATCCGTGTTTAAGTATTCCTTCTATATGTTTTTTTGTACCATATCCCATATTATTGAGTAAATTGTATTTTTCATCTAAATCTGGATTATTTTGACATAAATCTTTTATATATTTGTCATGTGACACTTTAGCAATAATAGATGCCATCCCTATTTCATCATGTATAGAATCACCTTTTATAACACAAGTATGTGGAATAAAATCATCTTTTCCTAAATATGCTTGAAAATAACTTCCATCAACATAAATTTCATCAAATGAGCATTTTAAACTGTCCAAAGCTCTATGAAAAGCAATCATTGTTGCATTTAAAATATTATTCTCATCAATTTCTTTAGAATTGGCTATACCGACAGCCCAATCAGCACAATTATCTTTAATGTATTCGAATAAAACTTCTCTTTTTTTTGCAGAAATACGTTTAGAATCCCAACTTTTAATTGAAACCGGTGGTTCAATTGGAACATTATCAGGCCATATAACTGCGCCGGCGTATACAGAACCAAAAAAAACTCCTCTAGCACATTCGTCCATATAAACGATAGTCATTATATTGATATCATAAAATTTTGTTTAAGTCTAATATACAAAATATATATATGCAATTATTTATAAATTTTAACGATAAAAGTGAATTATATGATGTTGACAAAGCTCTTACAATTCCTCAATTGAAACATGTAATAGAAAATAACACATATATTCCAACTGATTCACAATATTTGATATGCAATAATAGAATTCTTAATAATGGTACTCTTGAGGACAACGGATTAGAAAATGAATGTAATATACATTTGAATTTAAGAATAAAAGGTGGAAGTTGTCGTTATAAAAAATCAACTTCAAGATTACGTTGGAAAACAAAGTTAAAAAGAATGAGAAGACTAAAAAGATCTAGACGTAAAGCTAGACTTAGATCTCGATAAAAATCTATGTTTTATAAGTTGTACTTATCTTAGAATGTTGGCTGTTGATGCGAAGCATCCTGACTATTTTATAGGAAAATCTTTGTGTGTTACTAACGGTTCTAATTCTTTTAAAAATTTAGCTTTATTCCATTTTGAACATCCTTTAATCTTTTTCTTTTTTGCTAAAATTTTTAATTTTTCTAATCCGCATTTACTCAATTTTTGGACCGGAGTTAATGTTTCCCATTCAATCTGAAATTCTTTATTTGATATACACTCGGGGCATGTATTGGGGTACTTCATCGCAGTTTGATCCCCGTATTCCCAAGACTCGACGCCATCATATTTTTTTTGGAGATCAGCGACATATCGTGCCTCATGTCCTGCATATTCTACGAGCTTATCATCGATTTTTCTAAGCTTTTGTGGACAATGGCGCTCAAATATATCTGTAATATACTTGCGCGCTATAAGCTTCGCTGCGTACTTATTATTCACCAGCGCTATAACCTCATGCTCGCGCCAACCTAAAGCCACATACTCATTTAGCAGATCATCAACTTTCCCAATCTCCTGAGGATTACACTTTTGATAAATATCGACGATCTTTTTTCGCGCCTCGTCCTTAGTTACTGGTTTATCATCTATAGTAATTACATATTTTTTAGAACATTCATTACATTTATGATATATTCCTTTAAATTCCCATCGACTGTTCATAAAGCCATTCCATTCATAATGTCTTTTTGGGTCTTTCGGTTCAGTGTATTTTCTATAGCAATCTACATGAAAATAAGAACCGTCTTTTTTACAAAGTGTGTGTTCCTGATACCGTTCATTAATATTAAAGACACTTTCTTTACACATTGGACATATATTACAATTATTACAAATCGGAATATCTACTTCTTTTTCTTCAATCTTTTCATATCCTCCACACCCTTTCCCTCTAAGACAGCTAATACACCCACCACAACCCTCTTTCCAATTAATACCTATATGATCTGTCCGCTTTTTAAACTCTATATTGCCATTACAATTTGAACATATATTATCATTGTATTCTAAATCAAATGGTATTTTTGACAACTTTACACCCATATTTTCGAATGTTTGACGCTTTATAATCAAAAATTCTTCAAAATCAAAATCATTTTTTTGAGATTTTAGAAATTCTTTATGAATGTTATCAATATGGTCATATTCTCTATTAACCTATCCAATTTTTCAATACTAATATTTTTATCTGATATGAATACTACTAATTTCGCTGTTGATGCGAAGCATCATGACTATTTATTCCAGATACTACTAATTTCGCTGTTGATGCGAAGCATCCTGACTATTTATTCCAGATACTACTAATTTCGCTGTTGATGCGAAGCATCCTGACTATATATTCCAAATACTACTAATTTATCATTAACTTAAAACCTATTTATTATATTATTTCATGAAAGAGTTAAAGTTATTAACAGATAAACTTATTTCTACAAATTTTGATGATATTTCTATATTGAATATAGCATTAGATATTGAAAAATTGATGGAAAATAATGATATTGATCAACAACAAAAATATCATTCTTTAACAGTACTCGCATATTATTACGGCAAAACTCATAGATATGATAAAGCAATGTCATTGTTGAATAAAATATCACATAACGAACATGATCACACGTGGAAAACATTTCAAGATATGTTGATTCCTATTTTTAGAAAAAATAAAGAAGAAGAAACACAAGTTGCAAATAAGCTAATTACAAATATTGACAATCTTCTTAAATTGAATAATATTTATATATCAAACCCTTTAACTTTAGATAGCACATTTCATTATGGATATATTGATGTTAATCCTAAAACTATTCTTGAAAAATATTCTTTACTACAAATGAAAGCTTTTCCACAAATATCTGGAATTGATTATTATCCTGATCCTAAAAAAAATGGTTCTAATATTATTCGCATTGGAATTGTTTCAGGAGCATTGGGTTCTGATCCAAATCCAATAAGTATACATAAATCAAGTATTAGTGATAGTTTTTATCCTACATTGCTTGGACTACCAAAGAATAAGTTTGAAGTCATATATATATTGAATTCTGATAAGCAGTTAAACCAGAACTATAATCATCAATATATTTTCATACCTCCTTTAGAACCAAATATGAATTCAATTTTAAAAGCACAAAAGACAATTGTTAATCTAAAATTAGATATTTTATTATTTTTGGATTTACATATTTATTCCACTTTGAATTGCATTGCACTTTCCAAATTGGCTAAAATACAAATGTGCACTCATGGTCATCCAGTTACATCAGGAATTCCAAGAAATATTATGAATTATTTTGTTTCTTGGGAAGCTGCAGAAATCGATGACGCACAAAATCATTATACAGAAGAATTACTTTTGCTTCCAAAAAATATTATGTGGGAATTATTTGTACCTAGAAATAAAGATAATATGTCTATGTTAACTGGAATTGATTGGGCAAATATTGATAAAGTCAAATTGAAAGAAATTATGCCAAATATCAATTTAAACAGTCACTGGTATTTTTGTGCACAAGCAGTATTCAAGTACAACTATCAATTTGATTTAATTCTACAAAAAATTAAAGACAAAGATCCTCTTGCTTCATTTATATTAATTAGAAATGATGGACAATTATATGCCATGAATGAAATATTAGAAACACGTTTACAAAATCACGGATTATCCAATCACGTATGCTTTGTTGATAAAATGCCACATCATATAATGATGGCTGTTTATAATCATTGTGATGTATCATTAGATACTTACTTTTTCGGAGGAGATACAACTAGTCGAGAAGCATTTGAAATTGGAACTCCTATTGTAACACTTCCTCACAAATATTTAGGTTCAAGATGGACACAAGCATATTATAAGCATATGGGTATAACAGATTTAATTGCTAAAAATATAGATGACTATGTTGATATTGCTGTTAATATAGCAACAAATCCCAAATTGCAAAAAGAATTACGAGAAAATATTAAGAAAAATTCATACAAAATTTTTCATAGTAAAGATGCATCAAATGCTTGGGCGAATATGTTTGAATCAGTATATAATAAAATGGAGTCATTGCCTGATTCTGAAAATGAAAATAATATAATAATCCCACCAAAAAAACAACTATTGTTAAATGCAAAAGGAGGAATACAACTAATGTTGAACAGAATTAAAGATTTAGACGATTTTTCAAAATTTAATATTTTAACAGAATCATGTTTTGACAACCAAGATATGCGCAAAAAAATTTATTGGTGTCATGATCTTCCTAACGACCCAAAATACAACAATATAGATATTAATTCTACTTTTGTATTTGTATCACAATATCAAAAAAACATTTTTATAAAACAAAAAAATATTAATCCAGACAATTGTTTTGTTATAAATAATGGTATTTATCCAATTAAACCAAAAAGTCGTAGTTCAAATATTTGCAAATTAATATATTTTTCCACTCCAAATAGAGGATTAGATATTCTAGTAACTGTTTTTGAAAAACTAGTACCATTTTTTTCAAATAAAAACATTAATGTCCATTTAGATGTTTATAGTAGTTTTGATATATATGATAGATCCGATTTAGATACTTATTTTAATAATATTTTTGAAAAAATTATTAAACATCCCAATATGACTTATCATGGATATGTTAGTAACGATGAAATTATTGAAGCTTTATCACATGCCCATATATTCGCATTTCCATCAACACATCCGGAAACATCGTGTTTATGTATTATAGAAGCTATGTGTGCTGGATGTATTTGTGTGCACAGTTCTTTGGGTGCATTACCAGAAACCACAAACGGACATACAATGATGTATCCATATGTAAATAATAAATTCGATCATTGTACACTTTTCGCGAATATGCTAATTCAAAGTGTTGAAATGTACAATAAAGTATGTCTTGATTCTCAAATAGAATATGCTAATACTATTTTTAATATTCATAATATAAGAAAACAATGGATAAATCTTTTCAATAAACTACAAACTCAATGATTTTCGTGTTTTAGAATTTATACCCATTTTTTTATTTTGTTTAAGAGTTTTATTGTTTTTAATAAAATGTACAAATTTTACATTATGCTTTCTTGTTATTTCACTGTCTATTTTTCTTGTATTACCACCCATAATATAACTATATACACGAGCATAAGCCCATGATTCAGGCGTTTGGTTTGGACGAGAACCA
>Ga0209433_10000471_pt1 | contig 12395 bp, 9 predicted proteins | sample METZYME_5_50m_FD_187552 | JGI IMG/M metagenome (GOLD analysis project Ga0209433, IMG submission 187552) | Marine microbial communities from oxygen minimum zone in mesopelagic equatorial Pacific - METZYME_5_50m (SPAdes) (version 2) | ecosystem: Environmental > Aquatic > Marine > Oceanic | place...
GATGACGACGACGATGAGGATGATGACGACGACGACGAGGATGATGACGACGACGACGAGGATGATGACGACGACGACGAGGATGATGACGACGACGACGAAAACTCAAAAGAAAGTTCAAACAGGGGGATGAAAAATCAATCTAGGACAATTAATACGTTAATCAAATTGTTTGCATACCTTATATTCTTCACACTAGCAATAACCGCTACTACACACCTTTTGGATAAACCAGGAAAGTCAGAAGAAGAGTGAGTATCAATTGACTCGTGGTTTCCTAGCGATTTCATATCAGAAAGTATGGTTTGCAATCAGGGGGGGCCGGGGTTTCAAATCCCCTAGCGTCCACCATCAAGCTTCAATCGGAGGCGCAAGCTGATTGAGGATCTTTAGCAAGCCACGAAGAGTTACTTCACTGATTCCAGATACCTTGCAGACTTCACTTTGGGTTCTTGGTGAAGTACTCTCTTGCGAGACGCGATAGAGAATCACTCCAGCAATACCTGAAGGCTTCTTTCCTTGCCAAGATAGGTCTTCTCCGACCTTCTTCCACATGTTACGGGCTGCTCCTAGTACGGGTGGAGGAAGTTGTAGGTCTGAATGGAACTTTTCGAAGTACTCTTCAGGCCCAGTAATGTGATGTGTACCTAAGTTCCTAGCAACTAAGCGAATGGTTCTCTTCAGTTCTTTTTCCTCTACTTCGGTTCTCATATCGAATGCTTCAGCAATCTCTTCGATTTTACGAGGAATTCTTGCTTCGCGCGCGGCGATGTAAACACAAGCAGCAGATACGCCGCGAATACTACGACCGGTTACCAAGCCACGTTCTACAGAGTGTCGGTAAAGCGAAGCTGCTTGCTGTTCAATCTGAGGCGGCAAGTCTCCACGATCACGGATGAACTGCATTGCAGTCGTTAGGTTGCGCGCACGCGAGTCTCTTGTCTTACTTCTCTGGTCAATACGCTGACGCCTTCGCCAATCTCGAGCCGACTTACCAGTCATTCCATGGCGCTTTGCAGCACCTGAAGTCAAGTCAATACGACTTATTTCGGTAGAGAGGCCTTTGTCAGAGATTGTCAGAGTTGTTGGCGCTCCGACTCTGCTGCGATCCGCAGCGTCGGAGTGATTTACCCACTCTGCCCCAGGGTCAATCATATTCTGAGCTGCAACAAATCCACAAACAGCACAACTGGTTTCACCACGTACTACATCCGTGTCCCACTCATCACTTCCACAAACTTCGCAAGCACCTGATACAATCTCGGTATTCCTGGCTTGCGAAGGGCGTACACCACTTACAAATGGCTTCTTTCTCTTTGTGTTTCTCATAGTACTCTTCTCCTTGGGTTGTTGGCTCTTAGTGCTTCGTTCACTCATGTTAACTCTTGGTTGTATAGTGCCGCCCATCATTTATAAAACTTTGTCCTATATGTTTGGTTAAAATTTACAGAAATAGTGCCATTACTCTCTAATTTGTCAATAGAGAGATTATTGCACCTATCGCTTCCCCAAAGGTTCGTGTCAGATAGTCCACCGGTGCGTACTGCGTTGTATGCTTGCCATCTAGAGTCAGAGGCAAAGATGGTTGATTTCCATGGGTTTGAATTGCCAATATGGTATAGCTCAATCCAAGAGGAACATCTGGCTTGCAGATCTTCAGCAGGAATGTTCGATGTTTCACACATGGGCTTCTTCTCCTTCCGAGGCGACAAAGTTAGACAGTGGCTCGAGAGTATATCAACTCAGAGAGTTTCTTCCTTTGCTCCAGGCCGTTGCGGTTACACACATTTTCTTGACCATGAGGGTCAAATCATCGATGACATGATTTTTGCAATTAAATCCGATGATTGTGTATTGGGAGTGCCGAATGCCTCCATGGTTCCAACCATGTGGAATTGGTTCTGTGAATTATTACCTGATGATGGCTCGGTAACTGTAGAGAATCTTTCAGATGAGACAAGTATCATTGCTCTACAAGGACCAAATTCCGCAGAAATTCTCACCGCTGCATTGGGTGAAGAAAATAGCATTGGGCGCTTCAAGTGTCAAGAAATAGCCCCCAATGAAGCGGGAATAACCGGTTGGATTCAGGGCACGGGTTACACCGGAGAGAGTGGTGCAGAAATTTTTGTTCCGAACGAACAGGCCGGCTTACTATGGAATCTGTTTTTGGACTCAGGCAGGAGTCACGGTTTGGTTCCGGTTGGTTTGGGTGCTAGGGACACACTTAGGCTTGAGAAAGGCTACTTATTATCCGGTCAAGACTTCCTCTGGCCAGGTTTAGGAATTCAGCCTGATGAATCTTTACCCTCAGATTTCCTTGCCCGCGACACAGCAGAGACAGCCGTTCCATTTGGCCTCGATATGGATCACGACTTTGTTGGCCGCAGCCGCGTTCTATCTTCGCTAGATTCGGGTGTAAAATGGCATGGTCTTCGATGTCTTGACAGAGGCCCTGCGCCTCGATTAGGTCACGCTGTAAAATCATCTGATGACGACGATTCAGAAATAATCGGATACGTAACTAGTGGCTGCCCATCCCCGTCTCTATCGAGGACAGGAATAGCCATGGCCTACCTAGACAATGTCGAAATTGGCACAGAGGTTTGGATTCAGGCCAGTCCAAGAAGGCGAGTAAGGGCAGAAGTAGTCCGCCCTCCTTTCGTTTGATTGTGTAGAGAATTCTCTATGAGAATTTACCTCTGCGCCGGCGTAATACTCATGACCATTGTTGGCCAGCGGATAATTAGGTGAGCATATGAGTGCAAGATTTGAAGCGGTCGCACTTAAGAAACTGCAAGAGATTATTCAGGAAAAAGGGATTAGTGCTGAGGCAATATTTTCTAAATTCGATATTAATAATGACGGAAGTTTAGACCCCGAAGAATTTACGCGAGCAATAGCATCAATTACAGGTCAAAATGCCCCTGATGCAATAATTAGGGCGGTTTTCTCAGCTCTTGATAGCGATGGTGACAACACTCTAGATCTTGCAGAACTCCTAGCCTTGGCAGGAGGTGGACAAGCCGGAGCAATCACAGGAGAAGTCAATGAAATCACAATTCAGGGACATACCATTCCAGAATACAACGGCAGTTATCTTCGCGGAGAAGACATTAACGGGCAACCAAGTTTTTCCAAGCCTTCAGGTCATACACTTTACTTTTACAATATGTCAGCTGGAGGCGCTAAGTCTTGGAGCTTGCATAAACGTCGAACGGATGGTAGTAAAGATCACTATGATGGGGGATGGACTAGACCTCCTTCATCCGGAGGCCTGCCATTAGGTTCCAGAAGATGGGTTGGTGTAGGAATGCTAACCATCACTGCAGTCGGTGATCGGTTAACTCCAACTGCACAAGAAGCAGAAGATGAAGAAACAACAGATATCAGAATTGAAATCCAGAAAGCAAGATACAAGTCAAACGAATCAATCTCGGTTAATTTCACCGGGCCTACATTAGGTTCTGATTCATGGTTAGGTGTTGTGCCTGCTAAAATAAAGCATGGGGATTCAACAGTAAATAGATACAACCGAGTTTCTTATTTTGATATGGAGGGGCAATCTATTGGAACTCACATCTTTGAAAATCCAGGAGAGGGCGATTGGACAATCAGAATGAATGAGGGTTCCGGAGATGAATTGGCTTATGTTGAGTTTAGCGTTGATCTGGCTGAAGAGGAAGAACTCAATCCAATTCCAGTGGAGTCTGATGAATCCAATTTAGAATCTACTTCCGATGATGGGTTATACTCTGTAGATAAGATGATGACAGATCTTGGTCCTGACTTTACCAACGACCTTGAGAGCTTACTTTCCAATCCTAATCAAAGCATAGATGAGGTTAGAGCAGCAGCGGATGAAATTGCTGAAGAAAAGATACGTGATTTACCATTCCTTTTCCAATCCCCAGCGAGGAGAATGTGGTCTAGTAATGCAGATACAATTCTGGCAAAGATGGTCGAGAATCTGCCGCCACCGGAGGATTTGGCAAAGGCCGCCGCTGTCGCTGGTGCAGTTGGCGTAGGGGCTGCAACGGTGGCAGCCCAGGCTGGGTTAGATGCACAAACTCCCGAAGAGGCAATCGTGGATGCGGTAGTGAATACCGTTGTTGATCATGCTGCCGAAGTTGTGCTAGATACAGTTTCTCCAACATATGATTCCACACCGGATACAACCTCGGAGGTTGCTGTTGAAGAAACTCCTGAACCAGAGGTTACTACCGAATCAACCGGTCTAGACTTAGTTGCTATTTCTACAGCATTGAATGAATCACGCTTCCTAAACGACCAAGTCGAAATTATCGAGGCGGCAATGGGTAAAATCGCTCAAGCATCGGTACGCGTGGACAAAATTGAGAGAACCTTCTCGATTGGTATTGATGATGAATATCGAGGAGGGCAGACAATAATTGGTAGTATAGATGGAGTTGGAGAAGTCGAGGTTCACCTCAAGGCTTCAGCCGACATTTCTTCCTTTAGACCAAACCATAATTCTGACTTAGCTCTTACACTGCATAAGTGGAATGGAATTAGAAAGAGACTCGAATTGTACGCTCAATGACCGGCGAATTCGAAGGCTTCCTGCAACATTTCTTCCAGACTGATTTCTGGTGAGAAGCCAAATCTCATTTCTAGGTCTCTAGCATCTACTATTCCGAACACTTCTTGTGAATCATCCTGTCCATATTCAGATTCGCATCCAGTCTTTTGATTGTAAATCGCAGCAAGGTCAGCCATACTGATTGCCTTGCCAGAACCAACGGAGATGCTCTCGCGGGTAGGTGGCGGATTCTCTAGCACAGCTCCGATTATCGTCACGAGATCTTGTACGTGAACAAAATCCTTGACATCAGAGCCATCTCCAGGGATGTTTATCCAACCCATCATACATTCCATTGCCCATTGATGTAGTAATCCATTGGCTTCGGATCCATCCAGAAGAACACCTTGTACGTTTGAAGCGCGTATGATGCTGACAGGCCTCTCGGCTTGCGCTCGCTCAAGCGCCATCTCTTCCATCCATAATTGGCCTTCAGCAGCAGTGTCTCTTGGAGCGAGTGTAGAATCGTACCCATAATACGGCTCATCGGGCTCCCATTGTGGGTGTACTCTGAGGGTTCCAACAATGATCAGATGTAATTCTCCATGCCGGTCGACCGCATCCAAAATCGGTCTTGATTGCTCCCGCATTCGAAGTAATGTTTCCCGGTCGTCTCTGCCGAAGGTAGAGTCTATTGGTTTGGAATTAATGTGAACAATTGCATTACATGATGTTAGTAGTGCATCCAGCGTCATTTGGTCTTCCATAGCCTCAGGTGGAATCTCTACAGCCGCGTCTCCAAGCATATCCAATATATACGGAGCAACGAACCTATCGGGTGCGCTAACAGCGACCTTCATTGTATCACCAATACTCGACCTTCTTCCATAACCTAAGAGTGTGTCGGTAAGTAGTGTTTGATTTGTTGAACGAACCATTGAAGCACCACCCGCAATTCAGCAGGACCGCCCAAGGGCTAGAGGTGCGTGTGGATGGACCAATTACCAAATCTAGGTAGAGAGCAAGAGATGCTCCATTCTATGGGGCTAAAGTCGATTGATGATTTATTTTCGGACATACCAGAAGGTGTCCGTAGAGTTGATCCACTACCTCTACGGGAACCCCAATCTGAAGAGGAAATTTGGGCAGATGCACAACATTTACTCGGAGCCAACATAGATCTTGATTCCAGACCATCCTTCCTTTCTGCTGGTCTGGCTCGAAACTTTGTCCCTACTATGGTGCCTATGCTCGCAACTCGTGGAGAGTTCCTGACCTCCTACACACCTTACCAGCCAGAGGTCAGCCAAGGAATGCTACAGGCTATGTGGGAATTCCAGACTATGGTGTCAGAATTAGTTGGATTGCCTGTGTCAAACGTCTCGATGTATGATGCTAGCACAGCCGCTGCAGAAGCCATTACTTGCGCAGTTCGAGTAAAAGGTCGCAAAGCCACTCAGAAAGGAGTTGTCTACGTCTCACAATTTGTACCTCCTCATCGATTGTCTGTAATCGAGAATTACACCCAAGGAGTTGGAATAGAATTGCGTACTTTAGAACATGATTCAAATGGTAGAGTAAACCTAGGTGCTGCAGCTTCGGCAGAAGGTGCTTGTGCGGTTTATGTCGAACAACCGAATGCCTTTGGGGAACTCGATGAAGGTATTACTCGCTTGAAGGAAATCATCGGAGAAAACACAGCTCTAATCGTCGGGGTTGACGCTGTCTCTCTAGGGATTGTTGAAGCGCCCGGAAATTACGGTGCTGATATCGTAGTAGGAGAAGGTCAACCATTTGGAATAGGGCCGACTGCTGGTGGACCAATCTACGGCCTATTTGCTTGTAAGAAGGACTACCTTAGGCTGATGCCTGGAAGAATTGTTGGAAAAACCCTTGACGAAGATGGAAAGGATGCTTTCACCTTGACACTATCAACTCGCGAGCAACACATTCGTCGCCACAGAGCAACGTCCAATATTTGTTCCAATGAAACTCTAATCGCCCTTATGGGAGCAATGCATATGTCTTTGCTAGGACCAGAAGGCTTGGAGAAACTAGCTCTTCGTGTTGCTGCTACAACCGAACTCACAAAGCAAGCCATATGCGGTATTGATGGAGTCGAGTTAGTTGACCCTGATACTCCTAATTTCCGAGAGTTCGCAGTCAAGTTACCAGGTGATGCGAGCGATGCCGTCGCTCACATGGATGCTGCTGGAGTTCTTGGCGGATTCCCGATGGGTGAATGGTGGGATTCAATGTCATCCTGCTTGTTAATCGGCTGTGATGAAAGAACTACAACATCGGATATCGATGCCCTCGTTTCTGCTCTATCCGCTTGGGTCGAGGAGGTATCTGCATGAGTGATATCTTCGAGTTTAACGGAGCAAAGGGCTCTGGCTGGTCTCAACCAGAACCAATGAACGAGGATGCAATAAACACTGTGCCGGCTTCTTTACGCCGCTCAAAACTTCCTCGCTGGCCTCGAGCTAGTGAGCCTGAATTAGTCCGTCATTACACACTATTGTCACAACGAAATTTTGGAATAGATACAGGATTTTATCCACTAGGGTCCTGTACTATGAAGCACAATCCAAGAATCAATGAAAGGGTTGTACAATTACCTGGAATTGATAGGATACATCCATTACAACCCGAGCATCAAATTCAGGGTTTACTTTCCATCTACTATGAGATGCAGGAAATGTTGGCGATTTGTGCCGGAATGGATGAAGTAACCCTGCAACCAGTTGCTGGAGCACAAGGAGAGTTCACTGCAATTCGATGTATTCAGGAATACCATCGCCGAAATGGCGACGAACAACGAGATAAGGTGATTGTACCTGATTCAGCTCATGGAACAAATCCCGCATCTGCCGCAATGTGTGGTTATGAAATCGTAGAAATTCCAAGCGGTGAAGACGGACGTCTAGATTTAGAGGCCCTCAGAGCGGCGGTTGGAGATGACACAGCCGCGATGATGATCACCAATCCAAGTACGCTTGGAATCTTTGAGCCCGAAATTGCCGAAGCGGCAGAAATCGTTCACGCCGCGGGCGGACAAATGTACTACGATGGAGCCAACTTCAACGCAATTCTAGGCAAAACAGACCCAGGTAGAATGGGATTCGATGCAGTACACTATAACCTTCACAAGACCTTCAGTCAGCCACACGGCGGCGGAGGTCCAGGAAGTGGCCCAATCGGAGTAAAGGCACATCTAGCAGACTTCCTTCCATCTCCAATCGCTTACAGAGAAGAGACCGAAGATGGTGGCGCTACAGGAGATGGTTATCGCTACTTTTGGCGAACCCCAACCGATTCCATCGGTAAGGTCCAGCAGTGGCATGGAAATGCCGGGGCAGTGGTTCGAGCATGGGCATACTATCGCCGATATGGTAGAGAATTGGAATTGATGAGTGAGCACGCTGTTCTGAATGCAAATTATCTCCGACATCAAATCATGAATCCAACCCAAGAACAGTTGAACTCCATTCACTCAATGCCAGTTGATGGTGCGCCTGCCAATTTTGTCAAGCATGAATTTACATTAAGCATGCTGCCTCTAAAGGAAACTACTGGAGTTACAGGAAAAGACATTGCAAAACGCCTACTCGACTATGGCTATATGTCGCCTACACTTTACTTCCCGATGATTGTTCCAGAATGTTTGATGATAGAACCAACTGAAACCGAAAGCCGGGAAGTATTGGATAAATTCGCTGATGACTTCTTGACAATTCTCAGCGAAGATCCAGAAGTCGTTCAATCCGCACCACACAATACAGATGTTAGGCGGGTGGATGAAGTACTTGCGGCTAGAAGTCTAATATTGCGTAAGGAATTCGACGATTGATATCTAACACAGAATTCAATCTGCGCGAACCAAATAATAGCAACCTAACGCGTTGGCCGTGAAGGGGACTCGCGACTCGGAATGGATGAGGGGCCAAGCCCTATGGTATCCTGCTAGCGAATCATCACCGGAGCATCTAGTTGGGGAAGAGAATCCAGGAGAAAATTGGGATATAGCCTCTATCTCTGAAGTTGGTAGAGGTTGGATGAGACAAAGGTTACAGCCACTAGGGCCAAGAATACTGTACACAACTGCATGGGCTCCATTTTTCTTCATCGCTTCTGCTATACCTTTGGCATTTCCAGGGCGTACTCCAGATGACCAATTGGTGGCAATATCATTATTCTCTGCTAGTTGGTTTCTATTGTTACTTGGTTTTCGGAAATTGCAAGATGGTTTACCGATTCCTGTTGAAGGGTTATTGAAAAAATTCTATCCCTTTGACATCGTACTAATGCTTCCAGCTGCAATAGTTTTCTTCCTACATATTCTAATCGATAGCCGCTTAGGTTGGCTTTCGTTTCTGCTTTTTGCCTTCGCCCAATATCGCACAATTCAGAACCTCATTTCAGTGGCAGGTGAGAACTCTGCTCGGTGGCTTCTTCCAATCAATCCAGAAGACTACTCCGAAGCAGTGCTAAATGATGGTTGGATGGGCGTTTCAACTAATTTCAGAAACGGTACACTCGCAAGGTGGGAGGAAACGCTTCCTGAATATACAGCGAATTTAATTGGAGTAACTCGGGGTGACTCAAGCTTTGTGGCATTCACTCTTATGCACCCTGTAGGTACAATACATGATGCTTTTTCCGACACATTTGTTTCAGACCATCGCTTTGCTACTCTTCTTTCCTCGCCACCATTGTTGATTGCTGGAGAGGCGTGGCCGGAAAGGTTCCTTGCAACAACCGATGAGTAGATTTTGCAGTCGTTGCTTTCGGCAGGCATTTTAACCGGCCGTTATGCGCTGTGGCATGGACATATGTGTTGTTCTCGGTTCCAAGTCTGACATGCCAATCGCTGAGAAATGCAGAGGGGTGCTGGAAAAGTTCAATGTCAGCTACCAAATTAGAGTTGCATCAGCCCATCGAGCACCAAAATATTTGGAAGGTATAATTGAGAAAGCAGAAGCCGATGGTTGTCAGGTTTTCATTGGAATGGCAGGTGTCGCAGCCGCACTCCCTGGGGTGATCGCTTCGATGACTACGAAGCCGGTAATCGGTGTTCCTGTCGGGGGAAAGGTGCCTCTCGATTCTCTTCTATCAATTGTTCAAATGCCACCCGGAATGCCGGTTGCAACCGTAGGTGTAGACCGTGGTGATAATGCAGGTGCTTTAGCTGTACAAATTTTGGCTACTTCCAACGAATCTCTAGCAGCAGCATATGCCGATTACAGATCAGCGATGACTGCAAAAGTAATTTCAGACGATGAGTCTATTCAGGGGTGAAGTCATTGATGAACACCCAGATGCTAGTCGATGAGGCCATCGAAGCACTGGAATCACAAATTGACGATACTGCAATCATTGCCTGTTCAGGAGGTATTGACAGTTCGGTTGCAGCGGTGTTAGCTCACCGTGCTGTAGGTAGCCTACTCCATTGTGTCTATGTCGATACAGGATTTATGCGCAAGGGAGAGACAGAAGAAGTTCGTGATATGTTCAAAGAAATGGGTATCGAACTGCAAGTTGTCGATGCTTCCGATCGTTTCTTTAGTAATCTCGAAGGAGTCACTGATCCGGAAGAAAAGCGGAAGGTAATCGGCGAGCAATTCATTCGAGTTTTTGAGGAAGAACAAAGCAACTGCGATGCAAAATTTCTCGTTCAAGGAACCATTGCACCAGATTGGATTGAGTCCGGTGGCGGCGAAAGAGATGTCATCAAAAGTCACCACAATGTAGGAGGATTGCCCGAAGATGTCGATTTGAAAATCGTCGAACCTCTGCGCGAATTCTACAAGGATGAGGTTCGACAAATCGCTAGAGAACTTGGTATTAAGTCGAGTGAAAGGCAACCATTCCCTGGTCCAGGATTGGCGGTTCGAGTTCTCGGTGATTTAACTCGACCTCGTGTTGAGGCCTGCCGTGAAGCCTGTCATATCGTTGAGACTAGACTAAGAGAGGCAGCGGAGGAAGGAATCTGTGACCTTCCCTGGCAATACTTTGCCGCTCTCCTACCTGTTCGATCTGTTGGCGTTCATGGCGATACTCGAGTACATGGCGAAACAGTAGTTGTACGCGCTGTGACAAGTCTTGATGGTATGTCGGCTCGCTATTCACCAATACCGCATGATGTGCTTTCAGCAATTAGCACAGAAATTACAAATTCTTTGAAAGGTCAGGTGAATAGAGTAGTCTACGATATCACTCATAAACCACCGGGTACTATCGAATGGGAGTAATTCAAATCCTACAATTTCTCCTGCCCTCGTTAGCGATTGATTGATGAAGGAATGTTCCAGCCGCAGGCTAGGCCGACATAGCTTAGTTGGTGGAGCGGCGGACTGTTAATCCGCAGGTCGCAGGTTCGAGTCCTGCTGTCGGCGCCACTCAATCTCTTCTAGCGAAAGCCGCAAGGCTAAGCATGGAAATTGCAGTCAAGATGCCAAATCCAGGTAGTAATCCACTATCGTCATCTTCATTGAGGTCACATATTCCATCTCCATCTGAATCATCTGGAATACTGCTAGCATCAGTGGAAATTGTCAGGCATTGCTGTTCAGCATAATCGGACCATCCATCGTTGTCATCGTCAAAGTCGGAATTATCTCCTTCGCCATCTCCATCGGTATCTTTGTGCTCTAATGAATCGAATTGGAAATCGTCGAATACGTCCGCGACACCGTCATTGTCGTCATCATCGTCTAATTCGTCACACTTACTATCTCCATCGAAGTTTGCTGGTACTGAATCGAAGTCTAATGGATCAGAGGCACAGGCTGCTTCTTCGGCATCTGAGAATCCATCATTGTCATCATCCGTATCTGAATTGTCGGTTACTCCATCTCCATCTGTATCTACAGGTGATGATGAGGCGTCTAGAGGGTCATATCCAGTAGATATCTCGTACTCATCACTCCATCCATCACCATCATCATCATCATCGGAATTATCTCCAGTTCCATCGCTATCGGTATCCGTAGTTTCTAGAGGATTATTTGGGAATACATCTTCATCATTGTTGACTCCATCGCCATCCCTATCGTTGTCGGAATTGTCCCCTATACCGTCTCCATCCATGTCACTAGATTCGAATGGGTCTAGCGGAAATGCGTCTATAGCATCCTCTATTCCGTCCCCATCATCATCGAAATCTAGGAAGTCACATTCCATATCTGAATCAGAATCGATTGGCGTGGATCTTTCATCTAGCGAATCTGTTGAGCAATTGAACTCATCATGGTCTGACCAACCATCCCCGTCGTCATCTGTATCCTCGTTATCTCCAAGACCATCTAAGTCTGTATCCAACCATTCCGCCGCATTCGTTGGGAATACATCATTATCATCAGTGAAGCCGTCATTGTCGTCATCATCATCGACTACATCACAAATCATGTCGCTATCATAATCATCTGGCAAAACAGAACTGTCCCTAGGGTCCGTTCCACAAACGGACTCATCATCATCCAACCATCCATCATTATCATCGTCTGTGTCGGCATTATCTCCAATACCATCCATGTCAAAATCTGAGAATTCTGTGCCATTTAATGGGAACAGGTCGTCGACGTCTAATACTCCGTCTCCGTCATCATCATCATCCTGTGAGTTACAATCTCCATCTCCATCGGTATCTACTGGGTAGTCGGAATTATTCAGAGGGTCAGTTAAACAATAGTTCTCAACCTCATCATCCCAACCATCTCCATCGTCGTCAAAATCAGAATTATCTCCGATGCCGTCACCATCGGTATCTATCCATTCAGAGGGGTCAAGAGGGAATTGATCTATGGTATCGTTGTATCCATCCCCATCATCATCTGAATCTTCAGCATCA
>Ga0209433_10000473_pt1 | contig 12365 bp, 8 predicted proteins | sample METZYME_5_50m_FD_187552 | JGI IMG/M metagenome (GOLD analysis project Ga0209433, IMG submission 187552) | Marine microbial communities from oxygen minimum zone in mesopelagic equatorial Pacific - METZYME_5_50m (SPAdes) (version 2) | ecosystem: Environmental > Aquatic > Marine > Oceanic | place...
GGTGAATTTGGAGCATAAGGTGGTGAATTTGGAGCATAAGGTGGTGAATTTGGAGCATAAGGTGGACTATTTGGATCATATACCGGGTATTTATATCTATCATTAAATTCTTGTTCAGTCATAGTTCTTCCTAATATTGCAGAATATGGAGGACTATTTGGATCATATACAGGACTATTGGGTACGTATTCTGGACTAGTAGGTGCATATGGAGGACTATCATCAATCAATGATACATGTTTAATTTCATCTTTTGCAACAGCTAAAACAAAATTATTATCGTTTTTAGATAAAAAGTTTCCAGATTTTTCTAATGGTTCTGTAATTTCAAAATCTGTTGTAGAAATCGCAATATTATTATCATCAATAATTGCTTTAACTACCCATTCACGATTGGGTTTTGGATCATTAATAAAAAATACTTTATCGTTTTTGTTATATTCAATTACAGGTTCAGGAGTGAAATCTTGGGCGTCGGGTGTTTTAAGATGATCTTGTTTTTTATGTATTTTATCAAAAATAGCGCGTATTAACCCATTTGGTTGCATTAATTCGTTTTGAGTTAATGTTTTTATATTATCTGAATAAGACATACTATTGATCTGTTCTATATTATCTTCTGTAACAATTCGTAATTGAATATTCATTGCTTGTAATTCTTGGACAAGAAGTTTAAATGAATAAGGGATGGAAACAATACTAAACGAACGTCCAAATTTTGTAACGTGTTTTATACGCATATTATCATTCTCTAATGAACCGTTATATTGGACCGGACCATCCATAATAGGACTCATAAAAAGATTCTTAGACGGATTATAAATAGAAACGACACCACTTTGATTACAAACAGCTAAATATGATTTGTCTGCTCTTTCCATCATAGATTCTTTTAAGAACTCATTCATACCGTGTGAAATAACAGTATCACGTTCCATTTCTCCAATACGTAAACCGCCATCATTCGCACGACCACTTACAGGTTGTTTTGTTAAAGCTGTTCTTGGACCCGTACTTCTATAATTAATCTTATCTTTTACCATATGTTTTAAGCGCATATAGTAAGTTGGACCCATAAATATTTCTGATTCCATTTGTTCTCCAGTCATACCATTATATAATATTTCATTACCATTACTATGAAACCCGTTTTTGACTAATAATTCACCATAAACACCTATCTTGGATCCTTTATTATTAAATGCTGTGCAATCCCCGAAACCTCCCATCATTGCACAAGCTTTACCTGTGATACACTCAACTAACTGTCCAATAGTCATACGTGATGGAATAGCATGTGGATTTACAATAATATCTGGTCGCACACCATCTTTTGTAAAAGGCAAATCACGTTCAGGTACAACAAGACCTACAGTACCTTTTTGACCAGCACGAGAAGCCAATTTATCACCAATAGCAGGCATACGTTGTTCAAGAACTCTGATTTTCGCGATGCGTTTTCCATCTTCATCGTCGGTAATAAAGGCCTTGTCTACAATGCCTAATTGTCCTTTTTTGGGAAATTTCGAATTATCAATATAAGAAGGGGTGGTGTTTAAAGCAGTTCCTGGTACAGGTGTAGTAACTTCAACTAATCCGATTAATGCAGTTTCGTCATTTACAAGTGTACCTTCTTTGATTAAACCGTGTTTGTCTAATTTACTATAGTCAGTACCAAACTTTGTACCAATAATTTGTGTATTATCGTAAATATTCATAAATATTTTCTCATTAATGAAGTCGGCAGTAGTGCTATGTTCTTCGTGTGATTCATAACAAGAAATATAAGAAGTTCTAAATAAACCACGTTTTATTGATCCTTCATTAATTAAAACCGCATCTTCTACGTTATAACCAGTGTAACAAGCAATCGCTACAATAATATTTTCACCATAAGGATTTTCTTCTTGAGTGATATGACTTAAATATCTAGATTTTACAAGAGGCGTTTGTCCATAATTTAATAATACAGCAGTTTTGTCCATACGTACTTGAAAGTTTGTATGATAAATTGAACAAGCTTGTTTACTTTGTCCACAAGAGAAGGAATTACGTGTGGCTGGATTATTTTCAGGAAAAATAATCATATTACACATCATACCAAATATCAATGAATTATGTATTTCACAATGGGTATATTGCTGTTTATCGGATTGTTCAAGACTGTCTGTGTCCATAGCAATTAATGTATGTTCACTTTCACTATTATCAATATAATCTAAGACAGCTTTATCTTTTAAAAATCGTTCTAATTTCGCAGGATTGGTTTCACTTTCTACACCTTCATATAATTCAAACATATTGTAAATCTTCATTTCTGAAGGTTCAAATATAATACCTTCACGTTTTTTATTGAATCCAGTTATTAATTCCAACCAAGAAAAATCATTTTCTTGTAATCGTTTTAATACTTTCTTGGACTGAAAAGACATTTGACCGGTTTCTTCATCTTTATAAAAAATAGGACGACATAATCTACCAGCATCTGTATAAACAAAAATTGTCTTTAAACGAATATCAAATGTAGCACTTGCGTATATAGGAATTAGCGCATTGCGTCTATATAATCGAAATGTTTTAATGCATTCAATCGGTTGTTCAACTGCACCAACCATATATCCATTAATCATCACTTTAGTCACTCTAGATAAACTGCTTGGAGTATGTTCTTCAATCAATTTCATACCCCATTTTTCACGCAACCATTCAATCATAGGTTCTCTTGAAACACCGCGTGTTATGTATGTAGATAAAGAAAGATGTTTGTGTAGACCAATACTTCCACCATCGGGTGTATCAATTGGATCGATATATCCCCATTGGGAATTATGCAATACGCGTGGTCCAACCAATTTAACACTACTGTCCAAGGGAAGATTTGTTTTTCTAAGATGATTTAACGCAGAATTAAATGAAAGACGATTTAGATCTTGGACAACACCTATACGTTTTGTATGAGCATAAGCACCCCAATTTCCTTTAAATGCCTTTTTGAATCCTTTCTCTAATTCTCTTTCTTTAAAAACATCTCGATAGTTTTGTGTAATCAATCCAAAAAGATTGTTTTCGTATAAATCTTGGTTATAATACAAACGTTTTTCAAATTCCAAATGTACTGCGCGCAATTGTATAGACCAATATTCACGAAAAAGGTCGTATAATAAAGATCCTACCAACTCTACGCGCTTGTATTTAAAATTGTCTCTATCTGTAGGTAATTCACTTCCAGTATAAACAGATAATAATCGAAAAACAATGTCTCCAAGAGCATATGCTTTTGCGATATAGTTTGTTTCACCAACATGAGGTAGGAAATAATCGGTTAATATTTCTAGAGCGTGGGTAATACCTTTGCCTTTTGTTAAAAGAGCAATATATTCCAATGCGTTTTGTTGATTCATAATGGTAGAAGCATCGTGTACACAAGGAATAAAATGATCAATTAAAGATTCATATTTTTCCATGTCCAAGAGACAATAAGAAATGATCTCTTTATCAGAAATAATACCCAGAGCACGAAATACAATAAAAAGTGGTACTGGAGATCGAACATTTGGTATTTTCACAACAATCTGTTTGTTTGTGTATTTGTTAGTAGGTGCACACATTTTTACTGAAAATGTACGAACAGGTTTTGACGCATTCTCAGAAACACAACGCATTTCTGCTGAATATAGATATTTATCATCATCTACCTTTTTAATATACAACATATTATCGGCGAATTTTTCTTGTGCTACAACAGTTTTTTCTTTTCCATCTATGATAAAATATCCACCCAAGTCATTTCTACATTCACCTAATGTATGTCTTGTATGTTTTGGTAAGCCATTTAAAATGCAAAAGTCAGATTGAAGCATGACCGGAAATTTTCCAAGAAAGATCTTTTCTAAAGTATGGATTCTGGTTTGTGTATTACCTTCCATGGATATTTCGGACAAATCGCGAAGTTTGGCTGCAGCTTTTGTAGTCATTTCAAATTTCAAATTATCCTTTTCTTTTTTCTTGACTCTTGTCTTTTTTGGTGCTCCTACACCTCCTGTTTGTTCTGCCTGCTTTTTTCCTTGTTTTATTTCTTCTTCCTCCTCGATTATATCTGTTTTAATTGATTCTGAAAGTTTTTTCGTTTCTTTTGATTCCTCAGGATAATTTTCAATGGTAACATTACCATCTTTTGTTTGTTTAACTAATTCGGCACCAATAACAGTTGGAATTTCACCTGGTTTTAAGAAATCAATAAATTCAACATCAATATCATAATGAATCGTCATACTATAGTTCATATTTCGTAATCTTGCTTCGTTTGGATACATATAGTGAACGTTTGATTCATCATGTATTACTGGTTTACCAAAGTATATTTTTGTACCATCTTTTCCACCCATATAAAGTTTACATTGAGACAAAAATTCATTTGTCTCAGGATCGAGTTTAGAGTATAGCACAATTGGATTTTTTTCACGGAAAATTTGAAAAATTCCGTTTTTATAAAAATCATTATACGAATCAATATGATGTCGTACTAAAGCTTTTGGATTATCATGAAAATAAGTATTGATAATATTCCATATCGTAGCGTTATCCATTCTAAATATGTCTTATAAATTGACTATATATATATTTATAAGACCTTTACGTATTTTTATTACATTTCTATTTTTTCATCAAATAAATTATAAACATCTTTATCGTGAGTAATAATAATAATTGACTGCTTGTATGGTTTGAAATATTTAATAATTTCTAATAACTCCATTTTTAAATCTTTATCAAGAGCATTTGTAGGTTCGTCTAATATTAATATCTTGGACGGGTTTACAAGACCACTAATAATATTTACAATTTGACGTTGTCCGCCTGATAATTTTTCACCAGAATAACCTGCGGAATCACTATTTAAATCTACATTTTTATATAAATTTTTAATTCTTGGATAAGAAAGTATCTTTTTATAAAGATCTCTGCAAGTATCTTCATCTTTGCAACCATACAAAATGTTTTCTAAAACAGTTTTATCAAATAATCGGGAATTTTGATTAATATAAGTAATATTATCACGAATATAATCAGGATCAATATCTTTTAAATTTGTACCATCAATTGTAATTTCACCTTTTTCAATTAAATGAAGTTTTAATATAATTTTTAAAATAGAGCTTTTACCTTTTCCAGATTCTCCTATAACACCAATAATTTTATGATTATCACAAGTAAAATCGAGATCTTTATCTTCAAAAACATAGTCTAAATCTTTATTGTATCGGAACCATACTTTTTTGAAATCAAATTTTTTAAAGTCTAATTTTTGATCTTGATATTGTTTTTTGATTGTTTTTACACGATCTTCAAATGATTGAAATGGTTCAACAACAGCGTCAAGACGACTTAATTGTTCTACAGAATCACTTGCTAAACTTGCGCAAGAATTCATACGTTCTTTAAATACCATCAATAATGTGAAAATAGATACAAATTGAATCGAATCCATTTTGCCTTCCATATAAAGATGAATTGCATAACCAGTACATATAAACATAGTCAATAAGGTAATTAGTTCAACCATAAATTTAGCAGTAGAAACGCTATAATAATAATCACGATGGGCTTCTTCTGTCTGTTTTGCTTCTCTAGAAAAGATATTTGTTTCAACACCTTTTTGACCACGTGTGAAAATCTTATCAATATTATTTAATACTTCTGTTAAATGTTTTTCAAAAAATAGATTGCTCTTTTCATAATTATTACTTCTATTCCACATAATGTTCCACATATAGTACATTAGTGCTATCCATAATAAATTTCCTAAAATAAAAATAATACCAATTGTTCTATTTTGATAAACAAAATAACCCATTGTGACTAAGACAAACATTAAATAAGGTAAAGTATAATTCATTAAATCAGAAATAATTAAATAACAAGTACTTGATAATCGATTTATGGGTGTACTTAATTTAGTAAAATTTATATTACTTATATTTTCATTATTTGTTTTAAAAATCACATCAATAAGATTAAATCGCATCCATTGTTTTAATTTAGTTAAAATAACATCTTGTGTTAATTTGTAACCATAATTAAATAATGCTAAAAATAATCTTGAATACATAAAAAATTTGAAAAAGATCACACTTTTATCAAATGCATTATCTTGGACAGATGTTTGTAATGCTGAATTGAAATATGTTATTACATTTGTATGTAAAATATTGCCTAATAACGATAATGTAATAAGAAATATTGTTTCGTGTAAATTTTCTTCAAAAAAATTTAAAAATAAATATTTAACAATTTCCATTATATATATTGGCTCTTTATTTTAAATAGGAAAAATTTCTATACAATAATATATAATGGATAGCAAACTTCAATCACTTTTCGGCCCCCTTGATCGCAAATACTGCGACTGGTTTTTTTATCTTTCTTTAGTATCTTTTGTTTTTATGATCTTAACTGTTGTTAGTGGTATTTTTGTAATATTACAAAAGAAATTGAAATCTGAATATGTATTGGCTGTTCTTTGGTCATCCGCAATGTATGGTGCTTTCTACTTCCAAAACCGTCTTTTATACACAATGTGTTTAAAGTAAATGCGTTTTAGCTAAATAGTATAACTCTACATATAATACAAATCTATGGATACTTTGTATTATAGCAATTATTGTAAACATTCACAGCGAGTATTGCAATTTTTAGTAAAAGGTAATTTAGCAGAAAAACTAAATTTTTTATGTATTGATAATCGTGAAAAAGATAGTTCAAACAATCAAATATATATTGTATTAGAAAATGGTAAAAAAGTAATAATGCCTCCTAATATTCAAAGTGTTCCTTCACTTTTGTTAGTACGTGAAGGTTATCGTGTTATTTTAGGTGATGATATTATTCAGCATTATCAAATAGATGCGAATAGAGAAACGAAAAAAAAAATATCAAATCAAATTCATGAGCCTATTGGTACAGAGTTATTTCTCTCAAATGGTGGTATGAATATTCGATCTGAACAATACACAGCATTTAATTTAACACCAGATGAATTAAGTGCTAAGGGTACTAGTAACAGAAGAAACATGTATAATTATGTTTCGGTAAATGATGATATTATTAGCATACAGACACCTCCAGATACATATCAACCAGATAAGGTCGATAGAGACATAACAATTGATACACTACAACAAAAAAGAATGGATGAAATTCAGTCAAAACAGCAAAATATGCATATATAATTATTTTATGAGTAATCCACAATTTCCTTCCGGGCCTCTGTCTCCTCGAGGACCCTTTTCACCTATATCACCTTTTTCTCCTACAGGACCAGTTGGTCCTTGTCTTCCGGTCGGAACTTCAATTGTAAAAATATTATTGAAATTATTCTTTGATTTTAAATTTATTGAAAATTTATCGCTGTCTTTTTTAACGACTGTATTTAATTGTAAAATTTCATTTAATTTATAACTATACAACTTCTCTTTTAATGCGTTTAGTTTTACTTTAGTATTGTAAATTAATTCACCCTTTTGTTTTAAATAATGTGTATCAATCGTATTTGAAATAGGGTTAATATCTATTGTTTGTGGATGATCAAAAGATTCTTGTAATTCTATTTTTTTATTTAAAGAATAACAAAAATAAACGAGTGTACAAGATATGAATCCTATAATAATTAATAAAATTACTCTATTCATTTATATTTTTGTATATAATACAAAACTATAATATTATTTTAATTTTTATTAAACTTATTGTAGAATGCTGGTATACTACTATTACCGATTGGTCCTTCTGGTCCTCTTAATCCTGCTCGTCCTTTTTCTCCTGCAATTCCTACAATACCTGTTTCACCTTGTTCTCCTGGTTTCCCATTTGGTACAATCATTTCTAAATATTGTTTAGGTGCCTCTCCCTCTTTTGATTGAGAAAAGTCTTTTTTAATTATTGCGGTAGCGGTCATTGAATGCGGAGCCAAGATAATGCCGTCTTTTTTTATATCTAATATATTTGGATAGTCTTGAATATAGTTTTGTATTTTTATTAATCTTGCTTTTAATTGTTTTAAAAGATCTGTAGATGACGTATTCCATTCAGTAGCCATTTTAATTAATACAGCATCGTTTGTAGAAGCAATTGGTCTTTCTGGTGCACAAGGTTCAGCCAATGCTTTCTCTTCTAATTCTTCCCAAACATTAAACATATCTACCCATTTTTTACATGAATCATTACCTGTATTTAAAATTAATGATGATTGACGTGAAATATTACCAGGAATACTATTAGATATGTCTGTCCATAATGCAGTTAACTTATCTGTACCATAGTTATATGTTTTTGACATTTGTATAGCTTCTCCACATTTTTGAGCAGATTTTATATAATCATCTTTTACACATATGGGAATATTGTTATCATCTATTCCAACGTGCGTATCTTTTAATACACATTGATCATATAAAAGTGGTATTTCTTCTGACCACATTTTGAGTTTAGCTTTAATTTGTGATAATGTTAATTTTGCATAACCAGTATTATAGGACGATCTTTGATCCATCGGATACCAATCATAACAATAATTAATAAAATCATCTACTTTTTTCGCTTGTTTAAATTGAGGAAACTTTTTCGTATTTTTAATTTTACTCATTACTGTATTCGATTTATCTTTGTAAACTTTAATACTATCTCGAAAATCTTGAATCACTTTATTAAGTCCACACGATTGTAAACCAGCTGTATTTAAAAGAGTATTTTCATTTAAACAAAAATTAAAAATAAATTTCGGTATATCATTTTTTATTGCGTTAACCTGATCAATATAAGTTTGAATTTGATTAGAAAAATTTTCGTTTTTTATATAGTTATATCTATCTAATTTACTATACCATCTAGAATGCCAGTGACGCCATCTTGATCGTCTACCCCAACGTCTTTTTGAATGTGAAACCTCCTTCCAATGATCTTGAAATGTCCAAACATATATAGGTACAATGCCATAAACATATGTGGGTAAATTATCTCTGTATATATTTAATTTTTCTTCCATTTTAATTTTTGTAGGCTTAGGAATATATTTTAATGCACCTGTTATAACATCATTCACATTGTCTATCGCATCTATAACAGTTTGTTGTTCATCGGACTGTGTTAAAATGTCTGCATCATATTCAGCCATTGTAGGAAAGGTTTCCGCTAGTTCTAATTCTTTTTCACGTCTAACTTCATTAGTACACCATATAAAATTGTATGGAAAACCATAGCCACAATTATTTCTACTATATGGATACGCCATTTATTTATATATATATATAAAATATTATTTCATATCTCCGCGAATACCGTAGTAACCTAATATACCAGGTGGACCTTGTTCTGCATTTAAACCTCGTCTTCCTTGTTCTCCTTGATCTCCATTAACACCTTTAATACCAGCTTTTGCTTGCCAAAGATGAAAATCTAAAATCAAATTTGTTAAATTACCACTTAAATCGACTCTAGGTAAATCGCGCGATTGTAAATCGAATTTGGGATTGTTTTCACAAGAAAAAGAAATTTTGTAGCGTTTCTCTAAATCTTCAACTTGTTTTTCTAAAAGTTTTATTTCGTCTGCCTGCTTTTGCATAGCTGCATTTAAAGCGTTTATACGTGCGCTAGCTTGACTTGGTCGAATAGCTGGGGGACATTTTAAATCTTTAATGCGTTGCACAATTTGTGGAGGCATCTTTTTTGGTGTAGGCAGTTTTGCAAAATCAGCCATTTTATATAATATATTAAAATATTACTATATTATATTTGGTCATAATTAACAATAGTTATTTCCTCCTAATGGTCCTCTTGGTCCTCTTGGTCCTTTTGGTCCTCTTGGTCCTTTTGGTCCTTTATCGCCACGCATTCCTGCAACACCAGGTGTTGGTGGTGGGAAAGCAAAATTAAATTTAATGTTATTAGGATAACTTCCACCAACAGTAATAGTTGGTTCTTTATGTTGAAATAAATTATTATCTACATATCCTATGTTATATTTCATATTTTTAATATTGTAATCTAATAATTGCTCTTGTCGTAGAATATGTTCAATTTCTTTATCTAATGCATCATAATCAATTTGATTATTTGTGATGTAAATATTTATGTCTCCCTCGTTTGATTCTTCGTTTGGTGATTCATCTCTAACTCCTAAAGGTCCAATGGGTTCAATAAGGCGATTTCTAGTTAAATAAAGAATAAAAATAATAATTATTATTAATAAATATTTTAACATTGTATATTTATTAATGCGATTATAGTTTTTAATTAATTACAACTATTGTTAGGACAATCTTTTCCCCAAGGACCTTGTATACCAGGAAGACCTTCATCACCAGCAGGACCGTGAGTACCTGGTCCACCTTTTGGACCTTTTAATCCAGGTGGACCTTGTTTTCCTCTAGGTAAGACAGCATTAATTTTCCACGTACCAGAAGATTCGTTTTCGTTTGTAATAGGATTTAATGTTTGTGTAATTCCTTGTTCAATTGTAAATCCAACTTGATCTAAATTTTCTGTTTGGTTAACTGTTCCTATTGTGATATCTTCGACACGTCTAGGTAATACTTCATTTATTTCATTAATAATTGTTTGACATTCTCTTATTTGAGAACTAATGTCGCTTAATTTACTTTTTGCCGTTGAATCGGTTATATCTCCTGTCTTTTGTTTATTATCATTATATGCCTCGCCTTCATCTGGAGATGGTACAGCAATTGTCGGGTCTAACCCTTCAGTTATAATACTTTTATTATAATAAAAAAATACGATAATCACTATTGCTAAAATAACTATATAGACTATTCTTTGTTGATAATTCATTCGTTATATATAATACAATAATATATATAAAAGTAAATATATATCTTATTTTAAAATGGGTGATAAATCAACCGTACTTAAAACTTTTAATATTCAGTTTTTTAGTTTTTTAGATGATATTATTAAAGTATTCCCTGATAAAGATGAACTAAAAATAGGAAAAAAGTCTTTTGAAACAATTAAACGTGCAAATCCGACTATTATTATTAAAATATGGTATTCACACGTCTATTCAGTTTATAGAGAGAGTATCAATAATGGAGATGTAGAATATTTTATTCAAAAAGACTATCAAGAAGACTTGCAAAGTTTAGCAAATAATGGAGAAGTTTTAAAAATTATTAACACATTGAGACAACCAATTAGTGAAATGGATGAAGTAAATAAACAACATACTGTTAAATATTTACAGGTATTAAGTAAGCTTTCTGAACTATATAATAAAGCTTAATTTTACTATATTTTGCTATTAATAAAAGCAAAATATAAAAATTGCCTCCAGTGAGGATTGAACTCACGATCTTCAGTTTACAAGACTGACGCCTTACCACTTGGCCATAGAGGCTTTACGTGAATAGATCACAATATATGCATTTATTAAATATTTCTAAATTTTTACGAATAGTCTCTTTTATCACTAAATAAAACATATATCAATTCACCTGGATGTTTTTTCATTAAAAAATCAAATACCTCTTTTTTTGTTATTTTTTTATTGTTTTTTATATTTGGAATAAATATTTCACGATGTATTTGATCAATATATGGATTATATTTATTATTGGTGTCAGTTGATAGTTTCCAAACATATTTCATTAAATATCCTACATGCATATTTTCAACAAATGCAGAAAAGTGATCTTTAAAGAGTCGAAAACATTTTCTATTTGATGGATTTTTTACTAGAAAATCGTTTAACTTACCTACGCGTCTTAAACATAAATAGTGTAATAAATAGTGGGACTTTATTGTTTGCATTCGCAATAATTCATTGTAATGACCATTGTAAAACATGCACCTTTCGCCACTTGGTAAATGTGTTGCTATATAACCACAGTTAAGATCATTGTCTTTTAAGTGTAATAATGTTTCTGGATTTAACATATCCCAATTGTAAAAACGTTTTGTGATCGGAAACATAATTGTAGTACCATTAAATTCTCCCCAATGTTGAAATATATTTGGAGGTATACTAATGACTCGACCATTTTTAGACGAAACATCAAATACATTTGTTAAGTATAATTTGGGTTGTGTAATTGGAAATATAATTGGATTGCACGGATGCAATAAAACAAATGTATAACAATATTTTTTTGAAAAATTATTAATCACTATATTTGTATTTAAATCATTGTTTTTACTGTATGTATTTCTTGTGAATGCTTCAATAAACATTTCAAGAACAGTTAATTTGACCCTCATGTTTAGAGATTTATTATAAAGTTTATAATTTCCACCTATTGCTGATTTTGTAGCTATTTCCCATTTTTTTATACGATTGTCGTAAAAAAGATGAATTA
>Ga0209433_10000474_pt1 | contig 12358 bp, 7 predicted proteins | sample METZYME_5_50m_FD_187552 | JGI IMG/M metagenome (GOLD analysis project Ga0209433, IMG submission 187552) | Marine microbial communities from oxygen minimum zone in mesopelagic equatorial Pacific - METZYME_5_50m (SPAdes) (version 2) | ecosystem: Environmental > Aquatic > Marine > Oceanic | place...
AGTATGGTAATAGATGTACCTCTGTAGTTGCTATATTTATCTTGAAAAAAAATTCTGAACATACCGGCCAAAAAAGAATTTTATTAGCTTCTTTTTTTACCCTCCTCAATGACAGGATGAGTGAAAGTTTATTGGTTGGATTACTTCCAGGTTTTTTCTTGCAATTTTTAGGAAGTGCAAGTATTTATACATATATTGCTGGAACCTATTCATTTGCCCAATTCATAGCGGCTCCGCTGATTGGTATTTATAGCGATAAGTATGGGAGAAGGCCTGTAATGTTAGTTTGCATTTCCGGGTCTATTGTAGGAATTTCCATTGTTGCATTTACTCTACTTTTCAACTGGTCAAATATAAAGTACATCTTACCCGCAGTACCGCTACTACCAATTTATTTGCTCTTCATAGCTAGATTAATTGACGGTATTAGTGGAGGAACTGTCGCTACAGCGACAACGGTATTAGCAGATATTTCAACACCTGAGACAAGAGCAAAAACATTTGGGTTAATTGGAGTTGCTTTTGGTTTAAGTTTTCTATTAGGTCCCACAATTAGTTTTATCTTTATTGGGAATTCCACTAATAGCTATTTAATTCCAGTTTTAATTGCCACAATAATACCATTTATAAATTTTTTACTAGTTTTCTTTTATCTTCCAGAAACTAAACCTAGAGAAAAACATAATGCTTTAAGCAATCCATCTAAAACTAATCCATTTAAAGGAATTTTTGCACCTTTCAAAGAAAATAATATTAAAAGACTTTCACTAGCTTTCTTCATCTATTTTATTGCGTTTACTGGATTGACTACAATCCTCGTATTTTTCTTACAAAATTCTCTTCTTTGGTCAATAAAAGATTCCCTTGGACCACTAATTATTGTTGGAATTGTAGCAATAGTTGTACAAGGGGGTTTAATTGGTCCATTAGTTAAAGAATTCGGAGAGTTCAAATTAACAATTTCAGGTACTGGCTTTATTCTTTTTGCATGCGCTCTATTAATTACATTTCCTGAAAATAATTCAGGCACATACATATATTTAGCTGTCTCATTTTTAGCTGTTGGAGCAGGTTTAATTACTCCTTGTATTAGAGCCCTAATTTCGAAGAGAATAGATAAAAACAGCCAAGGGTCAATTTTAAGTAGTCTGCAAGGACTACAAAGCCTAGGCAGCGTTTTGGGTTACATTTTAGCTGGAAATGTTTATGATTATTTTGGTCCAAGAAGCCCATTTATTGCGGGCGGCTTAATATTATTTTTAATGATTTGGCTCATAACAGGAAGTGATATCAAAAAAAAGTTAGGATAGTGTAGATATGATTATAGGTTTAAATGTCTCCTGAAAACTTAGACAATAAATATATAAACCGAGAATTAAGTTGGATTCAGTTTAATCAAAGAGTCTTGCTGACTGGAATGGAAAAAGATTATAAAGTTCTAGATAAAATAAAATTTTGCTCTATTTTTAGTAATAATTTTGATGAATTCTTTATGGTAAGAGTGGCATCACTTAAGGCACAAGCAGATGCAGAAATTCAAAAAAAGAGCCTTGACGGATTAACCCCTCAAGAACAACTAAATATAATTAATGAAAAAGTAAAGAATCTAACTTCAATTCAAGAAAATTTTGTAAATACTGAATTGAAACAAGAATTAGAAAACTCAGGAATTTTTATCAAACAATATAAAAATCTTTTATTAGATCAACAAACATGGTGTGATAACTATTTTCTAACATCGATATTTCCACTTCTTACTCCACTTGTAGTAGATCCTGCGCATCCATTCCCTTTTATAAGCAATCTAAGTTTAAATTTAGCAGCTTTAATCACTGATGATGAATCTTCAAAAAATCAATTCGTTAGAGTTAAAATTCCTACTAAAAGCATAGGTAGATTTGTTCAAATTCCTAATGAAATCATAAAAACCAATAATAGAAAAGATCATTATTTTATAACGGTTGAAGATTTAATAGGTAATAACCTAGATAAATTATTTAATGGCATGAAATGCATAAATTATTCTTTTTTTAGAGTAACAAGAGATGCTGATTTAGAACTCAAAGAACTTGAAGCAGATGACTTATTAATTGCTGTTGAGAAAAGCCTGCAAAAAAGAAGAATAGGAGGAGATGTTGTAAGACTTGAAGTTGAAGAGAACATCCCAAAAAGTATTCTTAATCTTTTAATTGAAGGAATATCAATTGCCAAGGAATATATTTACTTTTCCAAGAGTCTATTAGGCTTAGATGACTTAAATCTTTTAAATAAAATCAATAGAAAAGATTTGAGAGAAAATTTACTAATAGGTAAAACAAACAAATCACTAAAAGAAATTAATTTAAATTCTGATCCAAAATTTAAATCACTGTTTCACCTATTAAAAAAAGAAGATATTCTTCTTCATCACCCTTACGATTTATTTAGTAGTTCAATAGAAGAATTTATAAATAAAGCAGCTGATGATCCATCTGTAATGGCAATAAAAATTACTTTATATCGAGTTTCAAAAGACTCTCCAATAATTGAAGCATTGATTAGAGCAGCTGAGAATGGGAAGGAAGTAATGACGCTCGTTGAATTGAAAGCAAGATTTGATGAAGATAATAATATTCAATGGGCCAAGCAACTCGAACAATCTGGAATACATGTTGTATATGGAATTATTGGCTTCAAAACTCATACCAAAATTTCTTTAATTATTCGAAAAGAAAAAGGTCGATTAAGAAATTACTTTCATATTGGTACAGGTAACTACAATTCAACAACCTCAAAATTTTATACAGACCTTGGCCTTTTATCTACAGATACAGACATCGCCTCTGATTTGATTGAATTATTTAATTATCTATCAGGATTTTCAAAACAAAAAAATTACAAAAAACTATTAGTATCTCCATTTTCAATGCGCAAAAAGTTTACTTATTTAATAAATAGAGAAATTGATAATGCAAAAAAAGGATTGAAAGCTGAAATTATTGCAAAAATGAATTCACTAGTTGATCCAGAAATTATTGACCTTCTCTATATAGCTTCTGAAGCAGGTGTAAAGATAAGCCTAATTATTAGAGGCATATGTTGTCTTTACCCTAAAAAAATTAACTTAAGTGAAAATATAAGAGTGGTGAGCATTATTGGTCATTTTTTAGAACATTCCAGAATTTTTTGGTTTTACAATAAAAATAACCCTGAAGCATATATTGGTAGTGCAGATTGGATGCGCAGAAATTTAGATCGAAGAATCGAGGCTATTACGCCAATTGAAGATACAAAATTAAAAAAACAATTACATAACTTATTAAATACCTATCTAAAAGATACTTATTGTTCATGGGAGATGGACAGCAACGGAAATTATACAAAAAGTCAAACTTCAAAGATTAATCATTCACAATTTGAGTTAATTGAAAATTGGCATTAATTTTTAAGATATAACAATTTTATAAAATCTCTTAACATTTTTAATAATTTAGTATTTCGTTAAAAAATCAATCATAACAATCAATCTTACGGAAATTAGACCTTAATAATTACTTTCAGTCTTTAAAGTTTCAAAGCAAAAGTAGTCTGACTAGTGATTTCAGTGCTAACTTTCTAAAAAATCCACATAGGAGGCCAGGGTGATGGGGATCCCTCTGGAATCTGGAAAGAGTTCTTCAAAAAAAAATATTGGAGAACCTAGATTACCAATTACTACGAGACCTTCTCGTATCAACAAAACAGAAAAAACCAGTAGTTCTGGTAAAAATAATCAAAAAAGATCTGGCAGACAAAGCACAGATTCTATAGGTTATTATTTAAGCACCATCGGAAGAGTTCCTCTGCTAACAGCAGCGGAAGAAATAGAATTAGCTCATCATGTTCAAAACATGAAGCAAATACTAAAGATTCCAGAAACGGAACGGAACATAAAGCATCGACAACAAATAAGAATGGGTAAGAGAGCAAGAGATCGAATGATGGCTGCGAATCTAAGACTTGTAGTCTCTGTTGCAAAAAAATACCAAAACCAAGGCCTAGAACTTCTCGACCTGGTCCAGGAAGGAGCTATTGGCCTTGAGAGAGCAGTGGACAAGTTTGACCCTGCCATGGGTTATAAATTCTCTACATACGCTTATTGGTGGATAAGGCAAGGAATGACAAGGGCTATAGACAATAGTGCAAGAACTATACGACTCCCCATTCATATAAGTGAAAAACTATCAAAGATGAGAAGAGTATCGCGAGAATTGTCCCACAAAATAGGTAGGCAACCTAACAGGCAAGAACTAGCACATGCAATGGGCATAGAACAAAAAGACTTAGAGGATCTTGTCTCTCAGAGTGCCCCATGTGCATCCTTAGATGCCCATGCCAGAGGTGAAGAAGATAGAAGCACACTTGGGGAACTAATACCAGATCCTAATTGCGAAGAACCTATGGAAGGGATGGATAGAACTATTCAAAAAGAACATTTAGGAGGATGGTTAGCACAATTAAATGAAAGAGAGCAAAAAATAATGAGATTAAGGTTTGGACTAGATGGAGAGGAGCCTCTTACATTAGCCGAGATAGGGCGACAAATTAATGTTTCAAGAGAAAGAGTTCGCCAACTTGAAGCCAAAGCAATACTAAAATTAAGAGTAATGACAAATCATCAAAAAGTGGCTTAACCAAATTGTTAAATTTTGCACTAATTGGAATTTATATTGTATTTATATTTTTAATCTCAAAGCTACTTAAAAATTTTTACCCAAATAATCAAGAATTATTGAGAAAAATAATTCATATTGGCATGGGTCCTTTGATCCCACTCGCTAAGTTTTTAGAAATAGAGCAAAGTGCAGCTCAGTATTTTGCAGGCGGCATATCAATTTTAATATTAATAAACTATATCTATAAATTATTCCCAATCATAGAAGATATTGACAGGCAAAGCTTTGGTACTTTTTTTTATTGCTTTAGCTTACTAATATTGATTAGCTTATTTTGGGAGCAAGACCCTTTATCTCTTACTGCAGGATTTTTTATCATGACGTTCGGAGATGGATTAGCTGGATTAATTGGTAAAAATTTTAAATCAAAGAGCTGGAAGATTTTTAATCAAAAAAAATCAATCATTGGAACAACTACAATGTTTCTAATAAGCTTTTTAGTAGTATCCATATTAGGTTATAAAAATAATCTTGATTTTAATTATTACTATTTTTGGATCGCATTATTAGCTACGGTATTAGAGCAAATAAGTATTATTGGGATTGATAATTTTTCAGTTCCAATAGTTACTTCAACAGTTTTCCATTTATTAATAACAAACTAAAAATCAAGTAATAGAATTGTATAAATTATTTAGTAAAGTTTGAGTAGTATCTATATCTATACATGCATCAGTAATACTCTTACCATATTCGAGATCATCTTTTGCACCAAGCTTCTGATTACCCTCTTTTAAATGACTCTCTAACATTAATCCTAAGATATTATTTTCTCCATCTTTTAGTTGCTTGGAAATATTATCTAATACTGATGCTTGCTTCCTAAAATCCTTATTTGAATTACCATGGCTACAATCAATCATAACTTTTTGTGGCAAATTACATTTAGATAAATCTGTAGAAATATTTTTAATATGAGAGTTATCAAAATTAGGGCCTTTTGTTCCACCTCTAAGAACTATATGTGTGTCAGGATTACCAGTGGTATTAACAATCGAAGCAAATCCATCACTATTTACACCCAAGAAATGATGTGATCTCGCTGCAGATTGCATTGCATTTATAGCAGTTGAAAAAGAACCATCTGTACCATTTTTAAACCCAATGGGCATTGATAATCCAGATGCCATTTCTCTATGAGTTTGGCTCTCAGTAGTCCTAGCACCAATAGCTGTCCAACTAATTAAATCAGCAATATATTGGGGTACGATTGGATCCAACAATTCTGTCGCAGAAGGTATTCCTTCAGCCGCCAAATATCTAAGTAAGCCTCTTGCCCTTCTCAATCCAGTATTAATATCATATGAACCATCTAAGTGAGGATCATTTATCAGACCTTTCCAGCCAATAGTAGTTCTAGGCTTTTCAAAATAAACTCTCATCACAATTTCTAATTTATCACCAAATTTACTTCTGAATTCCTTTATGTGTTTTGAATACTCTTTTGCAGCATCGATATCATGAATAGAACATGGTCCTACAATGACAAGAAACTTTGTAGAGTTTTTATGCAAAATATTTTTAATTAGCTCTCTTGAGCTAGAGACGGTACTAACAGAGGTATAATCAAGTGATAAATCCTGATGAAGTTGTCTTGGAGGTATTAATGGACGAGTTTCAACTACATGTAAATCAGATGTTTTCTCTAAAGATTGATTATTTGATGAAATTGTCATTGAATGAGAAATAACGTTGAATATGTAAAGAGCTCTATGAATACTATTCTTTTCATAATTAAAAATAACAACAAATTAGAAATTAAACCCTAGAAATGATGAATTTGGAAACATTGCTAAAAGATTATCATAATCATGTAAATGAGAGAGCAAATGACAAAATCCCTCCTTTACCTTTAAATGCTGAGCAAACAAATATCATAATAGAGCTACTTGAAAAAGTTGACAAATCTCAAAGTGAATATTTAATTAATCTACTAACAAATAGAGTTCCTCCAGGTGTTGATGAAGCAGCATACGTAAAAGCAAGCTGGTTAACAGCGGTAGCTAACGGAGAAAAATTTTGTGATTTTATGACCCCTGTAAAAGCAATACATCTATTAGGGACAATGATTGGCGGATATAATGTAAATTCTTTAGTTGAGATTTTAAAAAAAGAAGACAAAGTTACTTCTCAAGAAGCAGCTAATGTCTTAAAGAAAATTATACTTGTATACGATGCAGCAAATGATATTTTTGAATTATCTAAAAATAATCAATATGCGAGACAAGTAATAGATAGTTGGGCACAAGCAGAATGGTTTACCAACAAGAAATCACTACCTAAAGAAATTAAATGCTTAGTTTTTAAAGTAAAAGGAGAAACAAATACAGATGATCTTTCACCTGCTGTACATGCGACTTCTAGACCTGATATTCCACTCCATGCCTTATCAATGTTGGAATTCAAAGAAGAAACTGGTTTAAATATTCTTGAAGATTTAAAGTCAGAAAATGTTCAAATTGCGTATGTAGGCGATGTAGTAGGAACTGGTAGCTCTCGAAAATCTGCTATTAATTCACTAATATGGCATATTGGGGAAGAAATACCTTTTGTTCCAAATAAAAAAACAGGTGGAATTGTTATTGGTGGCAAAATTGCACCTATTTTTTTTAATACTGCACAAGATTCAGGTGCTCTTCCAATCGAAGCTGATGTCTCTAACTTAGATACTGGTGATTTAATAAAAATTGAGCCTTATAAAGGTTTTATAAAAAAAATTGATCCCATTACAAAAATTGAAGAAAAAATAAGCCAATTTGATTTAAAACCATCAACAATTACTGATGAAATACAAGCAGGTGGAAGAATTAATCTGATGATTGGGAGATCTCTGACAGATAAAATAAGAAGCAAGCTTAAATTAAAACCTAGTACAGTTTTTATTCGCCCATCAAATCCAATAAAGAATAATAATGGCTTCACTCAAGCACAAAAGATAGTAGGAAAAGCATGTGGCCTAGATGGCGTTTCACCAGGCATGACATGTGAACCAATAATGACCACAGTTGGCAGTCAAGACACGACCGGGCCTATGACCAGAGACGAGTTAAAAGAATTAGCCTGTTTAGGATTTACGGCAGATTTGGTAATGCAAAGTTTTTGTCACACTGCAGCATATCCCAAACCAGTTGATTTAATTACTCACAAAGAATTACCCGATTTTATCTCTCAAAGAGGTGGCGTAGCTCTCAAACCTGGAGATGGAATAATTCATAGCTGGCTAAACAGAATGCTTCTTCCTGATACGGTTGGAACAGGGGGTGATAGTCATACAAGATTTCCATTGGGTATTTCATTCCCCGGGGGGTCAGGAATTGTTGCTTTTGCTGCTGCAATAGGTTCAATGCCATTAAACGTCCCAGAATCAGTATTAGTAAAATTCACTGGAGATTTGCTTCCAGGAATTACTTTGAGAGATCTAGTAAATGCTATTCCTCTTTTTGCAATAAAAAAAGGACTCCTGACTGTAGAGAAAGCTAATAAAAAAAATATATTTAACGGAAAAATAATGGAAATTGAAGGACTACCAGACTTAAAGCTTGAGCAAGCATTTGAGCTTACTGACGCTACAGCAGAGCGCTCATGCGCTGGAAGCACAATCCTTTTATCAAAAGATACAGTAGAAGAATATTTAAAAAGTAATATTTGCCTTTTGGAGAAAATGATAGAAAGTAATTATGAGGATTCAAAATCTATTTTGAGAAGAATAAATGATATGAAAAATTGGTTGAAGAATCCGAAGTTAATTCAACCTGACGCCAATGCAACTTATGAAGAAACAATAGAGATTGATCTATCAAAAGTTAGAGAACCAATAGTCGCCTGCCCTAATGATCCTGACAATGTAAAAGAAATTTCAGAAGTAGCAAATACAAAAATAGATGAAGTATTTATAGGTTCTTGCATGACAAATATTGGACATTACAGAGCTGCAGCAAAAATCCTAGAGGGAGCTGGCAAAATCAAGTCAAAATTATGGATATGTCCACCCACCAAAATGGATGAAGAAACATTAAAAGAAGAAGGATATTATAAAATTTTTGAAGATTGTGGTGCAAACTTAGAGCTTCCAGGATGCTCATTATGCATGGGAAATCAAGCGAGAGTTAATGACGAAGCAATAGTTTTTTCAACAAGTACAAGAAATTTTGATAATAGACTTGGAAAAAACGCACAAGTCTTTTTAGGAAGTGCAGAATTAGCAGCCGTTTGTGCTCTTTTTGGTAAAATTCCAACAGTAGATAAATATAAAGATATTACTAAAAATAAAATTGATCCATATTCAAAAGAACTTTATCGTTATCTTCAATTTGATGAGATAAAAAATTTCAGTTTATCAAAATGAACCAAAGTGATAGATATAGATTAAAAGCAGAAATAAAACAAAAAAGTAGTTATTCGGTTAAAAGCATAAAAAAATTATTAAGGCAACGTTCCTTAGTAGTAGCTTTTGCGCTTTTATTAACAGGTCTTGGAGCTTCAATTACAAGTATTTCCTTCAAAACAGGAATAGCTTTTATCAACAATTGGAGATTAGACCTTTTAGAAAGTTATCCAGCATATTTAGTCCTTCCTATTTTTGGATTGATCGGCGGTGCTCTTTCCGGTCTTTTAATCAAAAATCTTGCACCTGCAGCTAAAGGTTCTGGGGTGAGCCAAATCATGGGATTTTTGAGGCATAAAAGAGTTCCTATGAACTTGCGGGTTGGATTAGTCAAACTTATCTCTGGAATCATTGCGATAGGAAGTGGCTTTCCACTAGGCCCAGAAGGACCCGCTGTTCAAATGGGTGGATCTGTAGCATGGCAAATGGCTAAATGGCTGAAAGCTCCTATTGCTTTCAGACGAGTTATTGTAGCGGCTGGCGGAGGAGCAGGTATTGCAGCAGTATTTAGTGCTCCCTTAGGGGGATTTATTTATGCAATCGAAGAATTATTAAATTCTGCAAAACCAGTAGTTTTATTACTAGTAATAATAACTACTTTTATTGCTGATTCTTCAGCGATTTTTCTTCAAGGAGGAGCTAATCAACCTGCATTTACGATTGACTTTTCATTTTCCCAAAATGACTTTTTCTATCTTTTAATTCTTGGATTAATTATTGGAGTATTTGCAGAATTTTATTGCAAATATGTTTTAATGATGCAAAATCTTGGAAGAAGATTATACCAAAATAAATTTGTCTTAAAAATGAGTATATGCGGTTTGACTTTAGGCACTATCTACTCTCTTCTTGGAGATGAATTTCACAATTTAGACAAATTAAAGAAAATCATCGCTACCCAAAATTTAGATGTCTCTATTAATTCAGTTGAAAATATCGTTATCTGGGCTATTTTAGTAGTTTTTATATTATTTATTACTTCTGGATTAGCAGCAGCTGTAGGTGCTCCTGGAGGATTATTTTACCCAATGCTTATTTTAGGAGGAGCTACTGGATTGATCATAGGCAGCTTAATTCCAGAAAATGCGCCAAATACATATATATTTGCTGGCATGGGAGCATTTGTTGCCGGATGCTCTAGAACACCGATCACCGCGATGTTTTTAGCGTTCGCTTTAACAAAAAATTTAGTGATACTAAAACCAGTTCTCATCAGCTGTATTACAAGTTTCTTGGTAGCAAGATTATTCAACGAAAAATCTATTTATGAAAGACAAATTGAAATCGAGATAGAAAATTAAATTTAAATATTAATCAAATACGGCTGTTTTACTGTTATAAACAAAAATTTGATGATTAAGATGCATTCGTACAGCTCTAGCGAGAGAAATTCTTTCAATATCTCTACCTTTTCTAATTAAATCATCGACTTCATCTCTATGACTTACTCTAACTGTACATTGATCAATAATTGGTCCTTCATCCAATTCTTTAGTAACATAATGAGCAGTAGCTCCTATTAACTTTACTCCTCTTTTCCAGGCACGATGATATGGCTGAGACCCCTTAAATGCCGGCAAAAATGAATGGTGAATATTAATTATTTCAGAAAATTCCTGTAAAAAAGACTCACTAAGTATTTGCATATACTTGGCTAAAATTACCAGTTTGATATCGAAAAATTTTAAATTATTTAAGATTTGCTTCTCTACTTCGAGTCTGCTGTTATTCATTGAATCATAGTAGATAAATTTTGCATTAAAATCATTTGCACACTCTTCAAGATCAGGATGATTAGAGATAATTAATGGCACTTTCATCTTTAATTCGCCATTTCTAACCCTCCATAATAAGTCAATTAAACAATGATTTTGCTTACTTACAAATATGGCAACGTTTGGTATTTCGTCAGAATAATTTATTGTAAAATGCGCATTAATATTATTTGCAATTTGTTGAAACCCCTCATAAATATCTAACTTATTTATTGAAGAATTATTTATGCTCCACTCAATCCTACTCAAAAAGAGTCCTGCATCTTGATCTGTATGATGATCAGAATGTTTGATATTTCCACCATGACTTGAAATCCAACTAGTTAGCTGGTACACCAATCCTGCCTGATCAGGGCAAACAGTCCTTAAAATAATTGAAGGGTTTTCCAAAAATAAATTAATTTATTTAAATTTTTATAATTATTTATAATACATTAATGAATAAAGTAAATGATAAATTTAATAAGATAAAGATATTAATTGTTGGCTCAGGAATAATTGGCAAATCTAACGCTTTTGAATTATCAAATTATGGATTTGATATTACACTAGTTGATCAAGATGAAATAAATAACAGCAGTAATGCTGCTCTAGGAATTTTAATGGGAACAATTTACCAAAAAAGAAATGGAAGAAGTTGGAGACTAAGGCAAAAAAGTTCAGAATTATGGCCTAAATGGATAAAAATTTTACAAAGTTATAATCCTAAATTAAAAATTGACAAACCATTATTTTTGCTAACAAATGATTTAGACAAATTTAAAAGATTAACTAAATTTGTGAATAGTTATCCGCATGATGAATTAGAAATAGTAGAAGCTAATTCATATAATTTAAATCAAATTAACAAAACCTTTGATGGCAATGAATTTCAAGGAGTAATTTCTCATCGAGATGGTAGGATTAATCCAAAAGTTTTATTAGATACGCTTGACATAGCTTTAGAATCAAAAAATATTAAAACTATAAATAATAAAATAACTAAAATTGAAAAAAATAATAAAAATTGGAATTTAAAACTTAAAACTGGTGAAGTTTTAACCAGTGAAATAGTTATACTTTGTAATTCCCTTGATTCATTACAATTAATTAATCCTGAAATACACAAAATCAAACTTAAACCTGTACTTGGACAAGCTGTAGAACTACATTATGAGGAAAAGAATACAAATTTTTTAACCTTACCAAGTCCTTTAAATATTAATGGTAAAAATTTAATAACTATCAATAAAGAAACAATAATAATAGGGTCAACCGATGAATATAATTTTAAACCTGATGAATTTTACATAAATGAACTTTTTGAATTCCTACAAAAACAACCAAAATGGCTTAACAAAAAAAATATCTCTAGAAGATGGTTTGGAATCCGCTCAAGACCTGAAGGCGAACCATCACCTATCTTAAAAACTCTAGAAAAAGGTTTGATATTATGCTCAGGTTTTTACAAAAATGGAATATTACTTGCACCTGCCTGCTCAAAGTGGGTTTTAGAAGAGGTTAAG
>Ga0209433_10000477_pt1 | contig 12343 bp, 13 predicted proteins | sample METZYME_5_50m_FD_187552 | JGI IMG/M metagenome (GOLD analysis project Ga0209433, IMG submission 187552) | Marine microbial communities from oxygen minimum zone in mesopelagic equatorial Pacific - METZYME_5_50m (SPAdes) (version 2) | ecosystem: Environmental > Aquatic > Marine > Oceanic | place...
TATTCCTGAGATATAGTAGTCGCCTCTAACCCACAACTCCAATGATTCTCCAACATATGGAATGGCTCCAAATAAAGAAATAATAACTTGAGCTCCCCAGTATGACATTTGCCCATAAGGCAACACATAGCCCAAAAAACCCTCAGCCATCATTGCAAGATAAATTGTGCATCCAAAAATCCAAACTAATTCTTTTGGTTTTTGATAAGAGCCATAAAGAAGTCCTCTAAACATATGAAGATAAACAACTGCAAAAAATAGTGATGCTCCAGTAGTATGCATATATCTGATTACCCAACCGTAATCAACATCTCTCATAATGTATTCAATAGATGAAAATGCTTGCTCTTCTGTATTTGAATACGGCATTATCAACCATATACCTGTGACTATTTGAATGATAAGAGTCACTGCTGCAAGAGCTCCAAATAAGTACCAAAAATTTACTTTAGATGGAACCGGATGCTTTGAAAGATGTCTTTCAAATGTGTTTACAATTGGCAATCTATTGTTAAGCCAAGAAAATAATTTACCTGCCATTTCACTCATTTATAACTCCTTATCCTCTCCAATTGTAAGTATGCTTCCCTCAAACATATGTGGAGGCACAACTAAATTTGTGGGTGCTGGAACACCTTTAAAAACTCTTCCTACAAGGTCAAACATAGATCCGTGACAAGGACAAAAAAAACCACCAGACCAAGAAGCATCCCATGGCTTTGGCTCTACTTCTGGAAAATATTTTGGCGCACATCCAAGATGAGTACAAACGCCTGAAAAAACTGAATATTCCGGGCTTTTTGATCTTGATGGATTTAAACCTTTGTATGGCTCAACAATATCATCAGAATTTGGATCAGCAAGTTTTGGTAATGCGAGATCTAAGCTGGCTATACTTTCTTTTGTGTGTCTAACAATAAAGACAGGTTGTTTTCTCCAAGAAACTTGAATTTGCTGACCAAATTGCATTTTTGAAACATCTAACTTCACAGGCGCTCCAGCAGCTTTTGCTTTTGCACTTGGATTCCATGCAGCAATAAATGGTGTAGCAGCAAAAGGAACTCCTGATAGACCAATTGCACTAGTAAGACCAATCAAAACCTTTCTTCTTGTTTTATCTTTCTCTTGCATTTTAGGGTGTGTGCTACTCAATTTTCGGTGAAAATTATAACATAATTAAACGTTATAAAATTCACTTATAATTAGAAATAAGTGCAACCGAACTTGGTTTTTTATCTCTTAGAAAATTGCTTGCTTTTTCTTGCCTTAACTAAACCAGGTTTTTTTCTTTCTACTCTTCTTGAGTCTCTAGTTAACAACCCAGCTTTTTTTAGTTGAGGTCTTAATTCTTCATCATATTGAGTCAATGCTCTTGAAATACCATGTCGTATAGCTCCAGCTTGACCAAAGCTTCCTCCACCTTTAACTTTAATGTCAAGATCAAGTTGATCAACAAGCTCTACAAGCTCAAGCGGTTGGAGCACTAACATTTGAGCAACTTTACGGCCAAAATACTCATCTAACTTTCTATCATTGACAGAAATATTACCTTTGCCTTTTTTTAGATAAACTCTTGCAGAAGATGTTTTTCTTCTTCCAGTTGCGTAATGAATATTTGAACTCATTAGATAGGATTCCACTCAGTAGGTTGTTGTGATTCATGATCATGACTTGGGCCACTGAAGACTTTTAATTTTTTTATCATAGATTTGCCAAGCTTATTTTTTGGCAACATTCCTTTTACAGCCTCTTCAATAATTCTTTCAGGATTTGAATGGACAAGCTCTTTAAAAGTTTTAGTTTTTAGACCTCCAGGATATAGAGAATGTTTGTAATATTTTTTATTAGTGTATTTCTGGCCAGTAATTTTTATCTTTTCAGCATTAATAACAATGACATAATCACCGCCATCAGTATGAGGAGTAAATGTTGGTTTATCTTTACCTCGAATTCTGTCAGCAATTTTAGTCGCCACTCTGCCTAAAATCTTATCTGTAGCATCGACTACAAACCAGTTTCTATCTACTTCTTCTTTTTTTAACGAGTAAGTTTTCATAATCTTTTAATTTGAGAGAGAATGTTAATGTTTAGTTGCAAATATATCAATATTTATATGAATTTATTTAAAAAACTATTACTCATTTAAATATTCAAAAGTTTGCATTTCCATTAATCTGCTTTGACATCTTCTCCATAAAATTTCTAGTCTATCACCAGAATAAAGATCTTTTTCTTTGACTTTATTGAAGAAGAACTTTACCTTAACTTTTTCAGCATATGCGATATCAATAAAAGATATAAACCTTCTAATCAAATCAATGTTTTCATCGCTACAAACATCAAAGTTGTTAATAAATACCCAATCAAACTTTTGAGATATAAATTTATAGTCAATTGATCCAAGTGGTTGCTTAAAAAATGAGTTGAATTCTATCCAAAGTAAATTTTTCAAGGCAAGTTTGCACTTGAACTTGCGATTATTGATTTCAATATTTTCATTCATAGTTAAGTCTAAACCAAAGTTATTTTCTATAACCTTAAATATTTCATCCTCTGAATATGAACTTGCTTTGTCATTTTTATTAAGTTCTATAAGATTTTTTGTTCTATAGTCAACATCGCCTTCGAGTTTAAAAATTTTAATTTTGTCTGCAAATATTTTCATTGATTTTATGAATTTTTGCCTTTGAAGTCCGTCTTTATATAAATCATTTGGATGAGCATTGGATGTCAATATTATTTTCATCCCCTTATCAATAATTTTATTTAACAAATCTCCAATAATCATTGCATCTGCTACATCCTCAACCTGAAACTCATCAATAAATAATAAGTCGTAGCTTCCGCAGAGAAATTTAGCAACTAGCTTAAGTGGGTTTTTTGACCCACTATTATTATTTAGTTCGGTATGTACAAAATTCATGAAATCAATGTAATGAAAATCTTTAATTCTAAAATTCTGATTGAAGCTTAAATACTCTTTTGTGATCAGCGTTTTGCCTCTTCCCACATCACCCCAAATATAGATTCCATTCAAAGCATCGTTCTTAGATCTATTAATTTCAAAAATTGATCTTCTTTTTAAATTTATACTATTTAAATTTGTAATAAGCTTAATTTGATTTAAATTAGGCTCTATTCCTTGGTTTTTAAGTTTATCAATGATATTTTGAGTGTCTGACATTATGAAATTATTCCAAATATTTAATTTAAATTACTTACTTATTGTTTTTTTAACATTTTTTGCAACATGGTACTTTATATCTAATGACAATAACAAACTTGTATCTGCATCTGAGAAATCTATTTCCTCAGTTGTGACAATATCTTCAACCAATAAACAATCATACTCATCAAATAAAAATGAAATAGGTTCGGGTGTTATTTTTTCTGAAGATGGGTATATAGTAACTAACTTACATATACTTTCTGGAAATAATATTGATGTTAAACTCAATAATGGCAAAATCTATTCAGCTAGCATTATTGGTATTGATAAAAATGCCGACATTGCAGTTTTAAAAATTTCAACCGAAGAATCCTTAATTCCAATTGATTTTGCAGACTCAGACAACTTAAAGGTAGGAGATAAGGTGCTTGCTATTGGGAATCCATATGGAATTGGTACTTCGGTATCAAGTGGCATTATAAGTGCAACAGGTAGAGATTATGGCAATCCATATCTACAATTAATACAAACAGATGCGGCTATTAATCCAGGCAATTCAGGTGGCGCTTTAATAAATGAAAATGGTAATCTGATCGGAATAAATTCAAAAATTTTTTCTAAAACTGGGGCATATCAGGGAATTGGTTTTGCAATACCTTCAAACCTTGTTGTTCAAATTTCTACACAACTTATCAGATATGGAGAGACTAAAAGTCTATGGATTGGCAATTTTCGAGTAGCTAAAGTTATGTACAGGCAGAACAACAAAATTATAGAAGGTCTGAAAATTGTTGAAATGGAGAGTGTTGGGCCTCTTTATGAAAATGGAATCAGAACTGATGATATTATTATTAAAATTAATAATGAAACTAGTAACTGGAATAACTTAATTAATTCTTTAAGATTTGCTACCCTAGGTGAAGAATTGGAATTAAATATTTTAACTACAACTAATAAAATTCTAAATTTAAAATTTGAGACTAGTAGTTAGTCTAAGAAGGAAGCCTAACAATATTTGCACCCAAATAATTCAATTTCTCCTCAATACGCTCATAGCCTCTATCGATGTGATAAATTCTATCAACAACCGTTTCCCCTTTCGCACACAAGCCTGCAAGAATCAAACTCGCAGAAGCTCTTAAATCAGTAGCCATTACTTCTGCTCCATAAATTGACTCAACTCCATTAATAATTGCATGATTGCCCTTCACTTCAATGTCGCACCCCATCCTGTTAAGTTCTAAAATATGCATAAATCTATTTTCAAAAACGGTTTCATAAATATTTGAAACTCCTTTAGATATAGCATTTATAACTGAGAATTGTGCTTGCATGTCTGTTGGAAATTCAGGGAATGGAGCAGTAGTTATATCTACTGGATCTGGACGATCTTTATTCATAGAGATAGAAATAGAGTTATCATCATAACTGATTTTAGATCCACTTCTTTCTATCATATTAATAACTTTCATTAGTCTATTAGGATTTATACTATCAATTGTAATATTTCCTTGAGTAACTGCTGCTGCTACAAGATATGTTCCAGCTTCAATTCTGTCAGCAGGAATTGTGAAAGTAGTTCCAGAAAGTTCGCTTACACCTTTAATCGTGATCTGATCTGTTCCAGCTCCTTTAATATTGGCGCCCATGGAATTCAACATGTCAGCAAGATCAATTATTTCAGGTTCTTTTGCTACATTTGTAAGAATAGTTTCTCCTTGCGCAAGTGTGGCAGCCATCATGATATTTTCAGTTCCAGTAACAGTAATGCCATCAAATCTAATATTAGACCCAATTAACTTTTTGGCAGACGCCTCGATATATCCATTTTTCAATTTTATTTCAGCACCCAGTTGCTTTAAGGCATCTAAGTGGTAATTTACTGGCCTTGAACCTATAGCGCAGCCGCCTGGCAAAGCAATTCGAGCCTTACCATACTTTGCAACTAAGGGGCCCAAAACCAATATAGATGCTCTCATGGTCTTGACCAATTCATATCTTGCTTGGATATCATTAAGATTAAATGATGAGATAGTGAAATCCATGTTCTCATCTAACAAAATTTCAGCCCCCATTGATCCAAGCAACTCAAACATTGTTGTGATATCTTGCAAATAAGGTAAATTTTTTAAAACTACTTTCTCATTGGTAAGGATTGTTGAAGCTATCATCGGTAAAGCTGCATTTTTTGCTCCTGAGCAAGAGATTTTTCCTGATAAAGAGCTTCCGCCTTTTATTAATAATTTTTCCATCGTTAGATAACTATAGTTTCAAGACTTAAAGCATGCAGCTCACCTGATTTAAACTCATCGTTTAATAGGTTCATAATGGTTCTATGCTGATTAATTAATGTCATTGTGGAAAATATTTCCGACGATACTTGTAATTTTAGATTACATGAATCACCTTTAAACTCACAAACCGCATCAGGTATATTTTTTATGATAATATTTTCAATTTTTTCTTTCATATTAGGTGATACCTGCGTCTCCAGCATCTGAAACCCAATTTTCAAGAGTGACCTCAATATTTTCATCATGAGATTTTGCTAATGCTTGAAATTGATTCCTGAATGTAAGACCTAAATTAACACCGTTGATAATTATGTTGACTATTTTCCAACCCTCAGAACTTTTTCTTAATTTATAGGATATCGGATACTTACTTGTTCCTGTATCTAATGTTTGCTTAACCTCGATATTCAACACACCATCTTCAGGCAATTCATCTGGAAAATTAGTGGATATTGTTGAATCGCCCCATTGTGCTAATGTCTCAGCATATGTATCAAGCAATGAATCCTTGAAAATATTAACAAAATTAAATCTTTGCTCAGGAGTTGCCATTAAATAATATTTTTTACCCATCACGCTTGCAGAGACTCTTCTAAAATCAATCATGGGCTCAAAGATTATTTTTATTTTATTTTCATACTCCTCTCTATTAGTATCAAATAAATCAGCATCTGCGGTAAGCACTTCAACCATTTTTTGAGCATTAGAATCAATAAAAATATAAGGATTTTCTTCAGATTGAATTGAAACGGCTATAAAAAGGATAAAAAAAAGAATTAAAAAATTTTTATGTGTGCCTAACATTGGTCTATTATAGCATTTGAGTTAGCTAAAAATTTGCAATTTATTATGAAAAAATTTAACTACATTTCATCTGCAAAAAGAACCTTAAAAATAGAGTCTGATTCTATTAAAGCTATTGCTAGCCAACTCGACAGTTCTTTCACAAAACTTTGTGATGCTGTAATGACTGGCAAGGGTAAATTTGTAGTAATGGGCGTTGGTAAATCTGGTCACATTGCACAAAAAATATCAGCAACATTGTCTAGTACAGGAACAACATCAATATTCATTCATCCAACAGAAGCAGCCCATGGAGATATTGGAATGATAAACAAAAAAGATATTATCCTTTTAATATCTAATTCAGGAGAAACAGATGAAATTATTAATATAATTCCATCATTAAAAAGACATGCCAAAAAAATAGCATCTCTTACTGGCAATAACAAATCAACAATTGCAAAATCTGCTGATATTAAAATTGAACTCAAATCACAGAAAGAGGCTTGTCCTCTTGATTTAGCTCCAACCTCTTCAACAACAAATGCTCTTGCTTTTGGTGATGCTCTAGCAATAGCATTGCTTGAAGCAAAAGGTTTTACAAAAAATGATTTTGCATCCTCTCATCCAGCAGGAAAATTAGGGAAAAAATTAATTACAAGAGTTTCTGATTTAATGCATAAAGGTAGCTCGGTTCCAAAAGTTAAGTCAGACACAGTATTAGATGATGCGCTTCTTGAAATTACTAAGAAAAATCTCGGCATTACTCTTGTGACAAACAAGAAAAAAATAGTTGGTATTTTCACCGATGGTGATTTAAGAAGGTGTATTAATAATAAGGTCGATATTCAAAGAACAAAAATTGAAGAAGTAATGACAAAAAATTTCAAAACAATTAGTTTTAATTCATTAGCTGTTGATGCTGCAGAAATGATGGAACAAAATAAAATTTTCACATTGGTGGTGATGAACAAAAAAGAATATGCAGGTGTTATAACCATGCATGATCTAATAGAAGCAAGGATTTTATAATTCGTGATAAAGCTATTTTTTCTATTTCTTATTTTTTTTAGTTTTTCAATTTTTTCAGTAGAGCTAAATGAACATGTAAAAATTAAATCAGATTCGATTGAGTTTTATAAAGAATCTAATCAAATTAATTTTAAACATAATGTTGAAATTAAATCAGACCACATAAATATTGAAGCATTATCAGCAATTTACGATGACAGTGAAAATTCAATTTCTTTGACTGGTACGCCTGCAACCATAACCTCTAATAAAGATAATAATGATTTCTCCGGAACAGCAAATAAGATTATTTTTTATACTAATGAAAAAGTACATTTAATTGGAAATGCAAAAATGATTTATGAAAATCTGACAATTTCTTCCGAACTTATAATATTTAATCCTATTACAGGAAATTTTTCTTCAGAATAAGCAAATGTTAAATGTTAAAGATATATCAAAATCTATAAAGGGAAAGAAAATAGTTTCAAAAGTTAGCATTGAAATTCATGAATCCGACATATTTGGTTTATTAGGTCCCAATGGCGCCGGCAAGACTACTACATTCTACATAATAGCTGGTTTGATGAATCCAGATGCTGGAGAGATAAAATTATCTAATCAAGATATATCAAAGTTGCCTATGCATAAAAGATCTAAGCTTGGAATTAAATATCTTCCTCAAGAACCATCTGTCTTTCAAAATTTAACGGTTTATGAAAATCTCTTAGGATTAGCAGAATTATCTTTTAAAAATAACAAAGACATCACAGACTTTGTCAGCAGTTCAATAGAGGAGTTTGGTTTATCAGACATAACGAAATTAAAAGGTAGGCAGCTCTCTGGGGGACAAAGGAGAAAAGTAGAAATTGCTAGAACACTTGCGGCAAAACCCAAAATTATACTATTAGATGAACCTTTTGCAGGCATTGATCCAATTGCAATAGAAGATATTAAGAAGGTTTTAAAAAAACTATCTGCCAAAGGCATTGGAATTCTTATAACTGATCACAATGTAAGAGAGACTTTAGAAATATGTAATCAAGCTGCGATCATAAGTAATGGAGAGATAATTTCTAAAGGTACTAAAGAGAAATTAATAAGTGATAAATTAGTTAAAGAGGTTTACCTTGGAAATATGTATAAATAAATTATGGGCATTGTCTTATCAAAAAATTTAAAACAAAAGCAAAGTATAAAACTTACTCCATCATTAAAAAAATCTATCGATCTTCTGCAGTTATCAAGATTTGAATTAATAAAAAAAATTGAAAATGAAATTATTGAGAATCCTTTTTTGGAAAAACAGGATTATGATTATGATCACTCATATAATGAAAAAGACTTTAATTTTGAAATCGAATCAAAATTAACTTTAAGAGAAACGCTTTTAGATCAATTAAATGATTTTGATTTAAGCAATAAAGAAACTCAAATATCTAAATTAATAATTGATTGCATCGATGAATCAGGAATGTTAACAGAAAGTATTTCTGGTATTGAAGAAATATCAAATTTGATTTTTACTGAATCAGAAATTGAAATTACATTAAAAAATGTTATTCACAAGCTTCGTCCTAGTGGTGTTGGATTTAGAAATTATAAAGAATGTATTAGCATTCAAATAAAAAATAGTAGCAGTCCAGCAGATCAAAAGATTCTGGTAAATAAAATTCTGTCAAATAAAAATCTTGATAATTTAGATGAAATTAAAACAAAATTAGTCAAAGAAGGTGCTAGAAAAAAAGATATTAATAACGCAATAAACGAAATAAAAAATTGTGACTTAAGTCCAGGCTTAAATTATGAAAAAACACAATATATTGAAACAGATTTAAAATTATTTCTTAAAGGTGATGAAATTAAGGTTGAATTTATTGAAGATAGTTTCCCAATCATTAAAACAGATGATGATTTGATTAATCAAGTTAAAAAAGAATTAAAATCGAAGAAGAATGAGGAATTGTTGTCAAAAATTAATGAAGCAAAATGGTTACTAAGATCTGTAAAAAAAAGAAATGATACGGTACAAAAAGTTGGCCAATATATCTGCTTAAAACAAATTTCTTTTTTTGATGAAAATCCTCTAAAAATAAATACTTTAACTAATAAAAAAATTGCAGATGAGATTGGAGTTCATCCTTCAACTGTATCAAGAATCTTAAGAAATAAATATATTGAAACTCCTAAGGGCGTGATGCCGCTTAAGTCTTTATTAATATCATCAGTTTCCAAAACAAGAAGTATTTCACCATTGCAATTAATGAAACTTATTGAAGATGTTATCAAAGCTGAAAAAAAACCAAAAAGTGATAAAAAGATTGCTATTGAGCTAAATAAAAGAGGTTTTGGTTTAGCGCGCAGAACTATTACGAAATATAGAAAAAAGAATAACATTCCATCATCAAGACATAGATAATTTTCAACAGGCAAAAATTTAATAATGGAAATTAAGGAGAATAAAGAAAACTTAAAAATTATTTTAGATGATTCTTCAAATCTATCTTTAAATCAAATAAGAAGGTTGTTGAATGACATGTCATCTTCAGAAATAGCTCATGCACTTGAGTCATCTCCACCTAAACAAAGAAGTATTATATTTTCTTTACTTGAAACTGAAGAGGAAGGAGATGTGCTTTTTGAGCTTGGTGAAGAAATTCAACAAGATTTGATTTCAAATATTTCTAATGAAGAACTTACTGAAGCTGTTAAAGAACTTGAGCTAGATGAAATAGTTGATATTTTACAGAATCTGCCAGAAGAAAGAATGAAAAAAATTCTTTCAAATATGTCAAAAGTAGATAGGCAAAGGATTGAAATGGGACTTACATACCCAGAAAATACAGCAGGAGGATTGCTTAATACTGATGTAATAAGTGTAAGACCAAATAATTCTATAAAAGAAGTTCTTAGCTACTTAAGAGATCAAAAAGAGCTACCAGAGAACACTGATAAAATTTTTGTTGTAAATAATGATAATAATTACCTTGGCGAAATGCCTATAAGTAAGATTATTACAACTGATCCAGTAATGAATGTTAGGGAAATAATGGAAACGGATATGCCCGCAATTGATGTGAATCTTGAGGATAAAGATGTTGCAACAATCTTTGAAAGAAAAAATTTAATATCTTCTGCTGTTATTGATCACAAGGGACAACTAATTGGAAGAATAACAATTGATGATGTGGTTGATGTAATAAGAGAAGATGCTGATCAAAACCTTCTTGGTATGGCAGGAGTTGCAGAAGATACTTTTGCACCTCCGGGTAGAGCAGCAAAAAGTAGAGTGTTTTGGTTAGCAATGAATTTAGTAACAGCATTTATAGCTGCAAGTACTATAAATATTTTTCAAGATGTTATTGATAAGATTGTTTATTTGGCTGTTTTAATGCCCATAGTTGCAAGCATGGGCGGAGTTGCAGCCACTCAAACACTGACAATTGTATTAAGAGGTTTAACACTAGAACAAATAAATACTTCAAATATCAAATGGCTTTTTAAAAGAGAATTAGCAGTATCGATAATAAATGGCATTGTCTTGTCCACCTTAGTTGCAATTTCAACATATCTTTGGTTTCAAGAATATACTTTAGCTATTTTGATAGCCTCCGCATTAGTTATTAATCTTATAAGTTCTGTTATTGCTGGAATTCTTGTACCTCTAATTCTTAGAAAGCTAAACCAAGACCCTGCTATTGGTGGAAGTGTAGTTGTAACTACAGTTACAGATGTTGTGGGCTTCTTTTCATTTCTTGGACTAGCAACAATATATTTAATCTAACCTTTCAATTTCTGGGTTATCTATATTACCAGTTACTTTAAATTTGAAAGTTGAAACATCATCAAGACTTTCGTCAAATATATTTTCTAAAACCATTCCACCAGCTAGGGCAGGAATCCCACCAAAAATTGCTGCATACCATGGAATATTTTCAGAGACTTTTAGTCTCATTTCTAAGTCTAGATTCAGGCTATTAAGAAGTCCTTCAGAATCTTTAAAAATGTCTCCCTGCCATCTCATTTTAGCTTCGCTTGTTTCAATTTTAATTGGGTCACTGATTAATGCCCTATTTTGACCAATATAAAAATCACCCTCAGCTCTATTAATATAAAGATTAGGGGATGCTATATTTGTCTCATTGTTAATATTTTCAATTATGGCATTCAAATTAAAAATCTTTAATGCCCTTAAAAATGCAGAATTAGGTATCTCAGTATTAGATTGAAAATCTTTTAATAAGAAATCAACATTGCCTTCTATATTTTTTAATTGATTAATACCTATCCACTGAATATTTAAATTAGCGAAAAGATACTCAAAATCATAATTAGTTAGAGCCTTTAGTGTGCTATTTTCATTATTGATTTTATAAGAACCTCTTACCTTATACATATCAGTTTTATTGTTGTAACTTATATAAGCTTTTTCATTATTGTCGTAAGGTCCTATGTTCAAATTTTTACTTGATACGTTAATATTATCTACAGTCGTTATGTTTTTATTCCTCAACAAATAAAAATCAATGTCTTGAAAGATATCGTCATATGTTTGTATATTTTTGCCTACAAATCTCAAATTTATATTCGTAATATCAAAATTACTTTGCGACTCGACAATATCTAGACCCTTAAATTCAAACTTTGTATTGAAGACATCAATTCTTATGAAGCCTGTATTATCTATATCTATTGATCCATTCAAGTTGTCACCATTAAATGTTGCAAATGAGGAGTTATCTTTGAAATTAATTTTAAAAATTTGATTGTTGTATATATTATTAAAAAAGTTTAATTCATCAATTTTTAAGTTTAATGATTTTAAATTAGCATCATTACTAGCCTCAATTGGAATTAGTATGTTGTTAATCTTCAAATTTTTTAGTGTTAAATATATATGAAATCCATCTGCAAAATCTTTTTCTTTGATTTCATTATCAAAGCCTTTTCCAAGTGAAAAGAAACCATTATTGTTATTACCTATAAAGGCATAAAACCTTTGATTTTCAATGAGGTATGTTGGTTGTGCAATATTTTCAATATAAATTGAAGTATTTAAATCCTCATCAAATTTTTTATTTAGCTC
>Ga0209433_10000478_pt1 | contig 12338 bp, 9 predicted proteins | sample METZYME_5_50m_FD_187552 | JGI IMG/M metagenome (GOLD analysis project Ga0209433, IMG submission 187552) | Marine microbial communities from oxygen minimum zone in mesopelagic equatorial Pacific - METZYME_5_50m (SPAdes) (version 2) | ecosystem: Environmental > Aquatic > Marine > Oceanic | place...
TGCCTATTGAAACACCATATTTACCTCAAAGAGTTGAAAGTGAAATTACTGAAGCAATTCTCAGGGACAGGAACCATCCTTCTATTGTACAATGGGAGTTATTTAATGAAATTAGAAGACCTGTACTAGCAAACATGTTAAAACCAATGTCATTAAAAGCACGAGAGCTTGATCCAACAAGACTAATACTAGATGAATCTGGTGGATGGGCAGAAGGAGCTAATTTATATCTCCCCTACAGCACTAAAGCATTTAAATTCAACGATATTCATAATTATCCTGGACCAAACATAAATAATAACAAATTTGATGGTTTCTTAACGATTGGAAAGACAGCTGAGGAGAATAAAAAACTTGGTCTTAAGGCTAGAACCCCTGGAAGGAATGTTGTTCCAAACATACCCTCATATGTTTCCGAAATAGGTTATGGAAGTCTTCCTGATATGGAAGATAATGAATTGAGATTTTTAAAAGATGGTAATCCAATTACATACCCTTACTTGTATCACCTTAGATTTAACAGAGAAATTAAAAAAAAGCTAAAAGAAACAGGTTTAATCAAAGTTTTCAAATCTGCATCTAATTTTTACAAAAAACAGCAAGAAATACATGGTATAGCTAATAAGAGAATGTTAGAAGCAATAAGATCAAATAGCAACGTTATAGGATACTGTGTTCATGCTTTAACAGCCGGAGATTGGATTATTGGTGCTGGATTATTAGACCTATGGAGAAATCCTAAGGGTTTAGCTTATGAAAAAACTAAGGAAGGTAATATGTCTAAAATTGCTGTCATTAGAACAGGAAAAAGAAATTATTACTCTGGTGAAAATGTTGCATTTTCAACTATTATAATTAATGAAAATGAAAGTGAAACAAATAAAGTCAAGTTTAGTGTTGATAAAATATCAGGAAATAACACAGAAAAAACGATCTATAAGAATGACTTTTTAGTTGATGTAAAAAATGGAATTACAGATCTTGAAACAATTCAATTAGGAAATAGTTTAGATAATGGAGAATATCAAATTAAAGTTTCATTAATTAATAACGGAAATGTTGACTATTCAACAACAATAAATTTTGATGTCTTTTTTGTTGATAGAAGGAATAAAAACCTGAAAGTTGCTTTAATTAAAGAAGATAGAAAATTAACTGATTTTTTAAAAAAATATAATATCAGTTATGAGATTTTTAATGAAAAAACTGATAAAAAAACAACAGTAATCATTAACCAATCAGATAGTGAATTTTTTAGTTCTAAAGATGGAAATATAGTTGAAAAGGGCAACACTAACATTAAAAATAATTTTAAGAAGCTTATTGACAATATTAATGTTTTTGTGGCTAGTGGTGGTAATGCAATTTTTTTAAAAATACCTGGAAAAACTCGAAAAAGAATCGGACCAAATTTAACATTTGTGGCAGATGGTATTGATTATTTACCGCAAAAACCTATTAAAAATATATCACAAGGTTTATGGGATGGTATCTTACATATTAATTCTAAGCATAAATTTTTTGAAAACCTTCCTGTAAATGTTAATATGAGTGGTGTTTATGAAAATATTGCCCCAACCATTAGTTTAAGAAATTTTAAAGGTGAAAATATTGTTCAAACAATTGCTTTTGACAGAATACCTGACGGAAACATACTAAAAAGGAATTACATTGGCTCAGGAGAAGTTTGGTCTGGATCTGATCTTTCCATTGTAAAACATAATAAAGGGAAAATGGTTTTATCTACATTAAAACTAGTTGAAAACTTAAATTATGATCCTGTCTCAGAAATAGTTTTATTGAATATTATTAATTACTTTAGATAGAGTGAACACAGAAAACTATGTAATTGATTTTCTTTCCAATGAATGGGTAAGAAACACTATAGTTTCATTACTATATATTTTACTAGTCCTATTCATTGGACGACAGTTGTCATATAAACAGAGACTTTTTCTAGCTAAATCAATTGCAATTCTTTTAATAATAACCACAGTTACTGGTCATGCTAGAAATATTGCTAATGGATATTGGAACATTTCTGAGAATTTACCCTTGCACTTGTGTGGAATATCAAATCTTATTGCTTGTTTTATACTGTTTACTAAAAAGAATAAAGTTTTGTTTGAATTCTTATTTTATGCGGGAATCATTGGTGGAATTCAAGCTTTTTTAACTCCACAAATAAATAATTTTGACGGATCTAATTATGAGTACATTGAATATCATTTTAGCCATGCAGGTATTATTTTACTTCCAATTTTCATGTATAATTATTTAAATTATGAAATAACTAAGTTTTCATGGCTTAGAGTAGTTTTATATTTGAATGTTGTGCTTATGATTGTTATGCCATTGAATTTTCAAATTGATTCTAATTACATGTATTTAGCCTATCCTCCTAATGTTAATAATCCACTTATTATTGGAGAATGGCCATATTATGTTATTTACTGGGAGTTTATAATTGTTATTTTTACTTACACTACTTACGTTATTACAACAAGAAAGAAAGCCTGATATGAAGACACCTATAGAAACCTTCTCTAATTGGGTTAGGAACGGGAAGGATGATGGTATGGAAAAGAATCACTTTGAACCTGTCTCAAAAATGTTTGATATTATAGTCAATTCAAAAGGAAAATTTTCGATTATTGACGCTGGTTGTGGGAATGGATGGGCTGTTAGATATATAGGGAAACACCCTAATTGCAAAAGTTCCATAGGGATAGATGGATCTAATTTGATGATTAAAAAAGCCAAAAAACTGGATTCAAATAATCAATACTTTCTTGGCGATTTGTTGAAATGGAAACCTATAAATAAAGTAGATGCCGTGATATCAATGGAGGTTTTATATTATTTTGAAAATCCACTAAATGTTCTTAGAAATATTTTTAATAATTGGTTAAAAAAAAATGGGAAATTTGTGATGGGAATTGATTTTTATTACGAAAATCCTGATTGTCACGACTGGCAAGAAAAAACTGGCGTTTCCATAATGAATCTCATGAAAATAAATGAATGGGAAAAACTTTTTACAGAGTCTGGTTTTAGTAATGTAAAAAAATATCAGTTTTGTAGCTCTGGAAGTTGGAAAGGAACTTTAGTCATCGAGGGAACCAAAATCAATATTTAATTTATCTAAAGCCAAAATACCTCCTTTTAAGTCATATAGTTTACTAAATCCTTCATCAGTCAATATTTTGACTGCTTCAAGACTTCTTCTTCCCGATCTACAATAAATTAGTACATGTTTATCATAATCTATCTTTTTGAACATATTGATAAATTTTTCATCATAAAAATTAATATTAATAGAATTGTTGATTCTACTAATTTTATGTTCCTCCGGCGTTCTAACATCAACAATTAAAAAGTCTTTAGATTTAGATAAAGATGAGTACTCATCAAAATCTATAGATTTGATTTCATTTTGAGAATGTAGTGAAAGTGAAATTATAATTATGAAATAAATTAATCTCATTATTGTGATTTAATTTGTTTATTAATTCCTGAGTAACCCTCAATAACATTAATTAAATCTTTTTTCCCATTCTTCATAAGAATAGAGCATGCAATTACACTTCGGTATCCACCAGCACAAAAAACGTATGAATTATCAGGAATATTATCTATTTCTTGCTCAATTGTACTTAATGGTATGTTTTGAGATGCTTTATAAGTGCCATTATTAAATTCATTTTTGGTTCTCACATCTATAACATTAGAATTTTCAACTGATTTTATAAAATCAGATGGATTAACACATTTAAGAGAATTAGGTTCTGAGAATGATAAAATTTGATCCTCATTATCAATATTGATATAACCTATACACTTATCAAAACCAATTCTAGCTAATCTCATAACAACTTCTTTTTCTTTACCACTACTACATACAAAGATTATTTTTGTGTTTACATCTTTCAAAATTTCACCTACCCATGGAGCAAAACGTCCATTTAAACCAATAAAAATTGAATTTGGTAAATGATATTTCACAAAATCATCAGAATCTCTGGTATCCAGAATAGTAATATCATCACTTTTGATTAAGTCTTTATATTCATCAGATGAGATAAGATTTAATGAATTATTCATTACAACACTTAAATCATCATATCCTTCTTGGTTTAATTTAACATTTGCAGGAAAATAAGCTGGTGGTTCAGGAAGATTATTAGTTAACTCTTTTATAAATTCAGTTTTTGTAAAAGTCCCGTTAAGTGAATAGTTGATTATTTTTTGATTTGATAATGAATCTACAGTTTCCTTCATCATACTTTTTCCACATGCAGATCCAGCTCCATGTCCTGGATAGACTGTAATATCATCATTTAAAGGTTTTATTTTATTATTTATAGAATCAAATAAAACTGCTGCTAAATCTTCTTTACTCATTCCTTTATATCTCTGGGCAACGTCTGGTATACCTACATCTCCTAGAAACAATGTGTCACCTGTAAAAATTGAATGTTGTTTATTGTTTTTATCAATTAGTAAATATGATGTACTTTCTAATGTATGTCCTGGAGTGTGAATCGCCTTTATATTGCAATCACCTAGTCTAAAATTATCACCGTCTTTGGAAATTATACATTCATAGGATGGATCAGCGTTTGGACCATATACAATAGGAGCGTCAGTAAGCTTTGAAAGTGTAAGGTGACCGCTAACAAAATCTGCATGAAAATGGGTTTGAAAAATATATTTTATTTTAGAATTTGTTGAACTAGCTTTTTCAATAAAATGATCAACTTCTCTGCTTGGATCAATAATAGCTACCTCTCCTGAACATTCAATATAATATGAAGCTTGAGATAAACAGGAAGTGTAGAATTGTTCAACAATCACAGGTTAAATTTAAAAAATATGCTTGAATAAGTTTTTTATTTTTTTTTAAATTAATTTTGAGGAATATGGAATATGGTGTAGTAAGTATAAATATTGTTCCTGTTAGAAAGAAAAATAATGCAAAATCTGAAATGATAAATCAATTGTTTTTTGGTGAAATCATTTCAATAATAGAAGTAAAAGATAATTGGAGTTTAATTAGAAGTAATCTTGATGATTATAAAGGTTGGATTAGAAATTTACACTTCCAAAAGATTCAAAAAAAGGATTATAATCTTTTATCAAAAAAACAGAATGAATTTGCTACAAATGAAATGGTATTAACAAATGATGATATTGAAATTACCATACCAACAGGGAGTTTAATTAGTACGGCAAAATTCCTTAAATACAATTATAAAAAAACTAATGCATCTAAATCATTACAAGAAACGATAAAATCATTTTTAAATTCACCATACCTATGGGGTGGGAAAACTAAATTTGGAACCGATTGTTCAGGACTTGTACAATCCATATTCAAAACAATTAATATTATATTACCTCGAGATGCTTGCGATCAATATAAATATGGAAAAGAAATTGATTCAAATTTTAAACTTGGTGACTTAGCATTTTTTGGAAAAAGTCCTAAAAAAATAACTCATGTAGGGATATTAATTGACAATACAAAAATTGTTCATGCTTATGGTGTTGTTAGGATAGATAAATTGAGTTCCAAAGGAATTTACAACAACGAAGAAAAAAGAATAACTCATATTCTTCAGAAAATAAAAAGAGTTAACTAAAAATTATTGTAGTTCTTCAATTTTAGCTTTCATCTTCATAAAAGCTTCATTGTTGCCTAGAACTCCATATATATTTTTAAGAGTGTTTAGCGCATCTATATTAGTTGGTGAAACATTTAATAGTTCCTCTAGAAGGGGTACACATTCCCTGTATAAATCCTCACGCTTAACCTTGAGCTCATCATATCTTAAATTATCTTTTTTGGAAGTTCCTAGACTATTCATTTCGTCGACAATGGAAACTTCATCTTCAAGAATGACTGATACTAAATTTAAATATGCATCTACATAGTCAGGAATAAGCTTTATAGCTTGAAAATATTTTTCTTTAGCTAGAGTCAACTCACCTTGTTCTGCGTAGATTACACCAAGATTATAATACAAAATACCGTTGTCAGGATCAAGTTCTATAGCTTTTTCCATCAATGTTTTAAACTTATTTCTGTAGAGAAGCCTATCTTCATCATTATCAGAGTTATTACTAATTCTAATGTATAAATCAGCTTCGTTTAGTAATAAACTTACATCATCAGGTTGAATTTCTCTTGCTTCTTTAATTGCAGCTTCAGCTAAATCATTTTTACCTTGTTGTACGTAAATCAATGCAATATTTTTTACAATTTCAGGGAATCTAGATTCTGTTTGTCCAATTCTTGGATTTGAATAATCCTTTGAGCTTTTCAATAAATCATATTCTGTTTGAGAAACCTTTTCCTCTACTCCGGTCTCATTATTTGTAACAAAATACTCATCAACTATTCCTGTATAGCCCATATTTTTTAATTTCACATAATATTCAAGAGACAAATCATAATCTTTTCCGTTTACTGCACTGCCGGCAGCAAAATATAAATAATCAATATTTTTATCCATATCCATTTCGTAAGCCATTATAAGTTTTTCTGCAGCATCTAAAAAATTACTATTTTGATTATCTGTTACGGCAGAATTAACTACGGAATTGGATATTACAATACCTAAATTTGAGTATTCAAGTTCTAATTTTGTGGGAAGATTTGAATTTGGATTAAGTTTATTTAGGTTATTTAATGAGTTGATTGCATTTTTAAAATCCTTAAGCTCGTTACTTACTTTTGCATCGTAAAAATAAAATTGAGCCTTATACTTGTCCTCAGATGATAGGATTAAAGATTTAGAAGTCTCCAATTCATCTTTAGCTTCTTCCCAAAAAGATTCTACTACAAGCTTATCTATTTTTCTGAGTTCCTTTTTTTGAGCCTGAACATTAAAACAAAAAGCAATTAATGCAATACAAACAATATTTCTCATAATTTTTTTTCTAAATGTATTAATTTATTTGATCATCATCAACAACTTCAATATCATCAATATCTTGAACTTCTTCATCATCGAGTACAACTTTTGCTACTGCAGCAATTGAATCACTATCCTTTAAATTAATTAATTTCACACCTTGAGTTGCCCTACCCATTACTCTAAGAGAATTGACTTCCATTCTGATTGCAATTCCTGATTTGTTAATAATCATTAAATCATCTCCGTCAGCAACATTTTTAATAGAAACTAGATTTCCAGTTTTAGCAGTTATAGAAATTGTTTTAACTCCCTTTCCACCTCTATTTGTGATTCTATAGTCATCTAGTTTTGATCTTTTTCCGTACCCATTTTCTGAAACAACTAAAATATCACTATCCATATCATTAACAGAAAGCATTCCAACAACCTCATCATTATCATCTTTGAGCCTTACACCTCTTACACCAGATGCATTCCTACCCATGGGTCTTGTTTTACTTTCTTCGAACCTAATACACTTTCCAGATTTGACAGACATTAAAATTTGTGAATTTCCAGTTGTTAATTTGGCTTCTAACAGCTCATCCCCTTCCTTTATCGTAATAGCATTAATACCATTAGATCTAGGTCTAGAATATTGTTCCAGTGATGTTTTTTTAACTTGACCTTTCTTAGTACACATTATCACAAAATGATTATTAATGTAATCCTCATCTTTAAGATCTTGAGTACATATAAATGCTTTTACCTTGTCATCAGGTTCAATATTAATTAAGTTTTGAATTGCTCTTCCTTTAGAAAGCTTACTGCCTTCAGGTATTTCAAAAACCCTCATCCAAAAACATTTACCTTTTTGGGTAAAGAAAAGCATATATTGATGATTTGTTCCAACAAATAAATACTCCAGGAAGTCCTCACTCCTAGTTGTTGAGCCTTTTTGGCCAACGCCACCTCTATGTTGTGTTTTGTATTCTGCTAAAGGAGTTCTTTTAATATATCCAGCATGTGATATAGTCAACACCACTTTCTCATCTGGAATCATATCTTCAATACTAAGCTCTCCACCGGAAAACTCAATAACAGATCTTCTTTCATCACCATGTTTTTCTTTAATTTCAATAAGCTCATCTTTAATAATCGACATTCTTCGGTCTTTATCCTCAAGAATATTTTTTAAATCTTTAATGAGTTCTAGTAATCCATTGTATTCATCTCTTAATTTATCCTGTTCTAATCCAGTTAATTGTCTTAATCTCATTTCAACAATTGCCTTCGCTTGAACTTCTGATAAATCATATTCTTTTATTAAGTTTTTTCGTGCATCATCTGCATTGGAAGATTTTTTTATTATTTCGATAACTTTATCAATATTATCAGATGCTACTATCAATCCATCAAGGATATGAGCTCTTTCTTCTGCCTTTTTTAAATCATATTTTGTTCTTCTTACTACAACATCATGTCTATGTTCAACGAAGTATTTAATCATCTCCTTTAGGTTTAGAAGCTTTGGTCTCCCTTTTACTAAAGCAATATTATTTACACTGAATGATGATTGAAGAGCTGTATATTTGTAGAGTGTATTTAATACGATGTTCGGGATAGCATCTCTTTTAAGGATATAAACTATTCTCATTCCCTTCCTGTCGGATTCATCTCTAATATTTGAAATACCTTCAATTTTTTTATCATTTATAAGCTCTGCAGTTCTTTGAATCATATCTGCTTTGTTAACCTGATAAGGAATTTCACTAACTATTATACATTCACGACCATTTACTTCTTCAAATGATGCTTTACCTCTCATAACAACTTTTCCTCGTCCAGTCTCAAATGCATTTTTTACACCATCATAACCATAAATAACACCACCGGTTGGAAAATCAGGAGCTTTAACATGCTTTATAAGCTCATCTATTTCAATATTGTTATCATCAATATAAGCAACTGTACCATCAATTACTTCAGATAAGTTGTGTGGAGGCATATTAGTAGCCATACCAACTGCGATCCCTGAAGCACCATTGACAAGTAGGCTAGGAATTTTAGTTGGCAGAACGGTAGGTTCTTTTATGGAATCATCATAATTCAGTTGAAAATCAACAGTATCTTTATCAAGATCCTCAACCATCTCCTCAGAAATCTTCTTAAGCCTAGCCTCTGTATATCTCATTGCAGCTGGGCTATCACCATCAATTGATCCAAAATTACCTTGACCATCAACTAACATATATCTTAGACTCCACTCTTGGGCCATTCTAACCATTGTATCATAGACAGAACTATCACCATGAGGGTGATATTTTCCTAAAACCTCACCAACAATGAAGGCTGATTTTTTATACTTACTATTTGATCTCAAACCTAACTCACTCATACCGAAAAGGACTCTTCGGTGAACTGGTTTTAAACCGTCTCTAACGTCAGGAAGTGCTCTTGAAACTATCACTGACATTGAATAATCAATGTAAGCGGATTTCATAGCTTCTTCAATATTTATTGGAATTAATTTTTCACCTTCTGCCATAGTAATTTTTTCTAGTTTATAAAGATACTCATATGAGAAAAAAGATTAAATTTAATTAGTCTAGATTTTTATAAACTTATTAACATTTTCATGATGTTTTTAAGAATAGGTTTGATTTTTGTTGGTTTAATATTTTAATTATTATTTTTACGACATGGACGATAATTTTTCATCAAGAGTTAAGGATGTTATAACATATAGTAAAGAAGAAGCTATAAGACTAGGACACGATTTTATTGGAACTGAACACCTTCTTTTAGGAATATTAAGAGATGGAGGTGGAAAAGCTATTAAGATTCTAAATTCATTAGATATAGATCTTGATTTTTTAAGAAAAAAGATTGAAATACTTAGCCCTCCAAATCCAATAATGAACTATGAGGAAAACTTAAGAAAAAATTTACACCTTACTAGACAAGCTGAAAGAGCTTTGAAAACAACTTTTTTAGAGGCGAAGTTATTCCAAGGAAATTCCATTAATACAGCTCACTTATTACTATGTATTTTAAGAAATGAAAATGATCCTACCACAAAGCTTTTAGAAAAATTAAACTTGAGCTATGATATAGTTAAAGATCAATTCAAAGAACAAATCTCTGAAACTAAAGATGATATTGATGAAATAACATCATCACAAACCTTTGATGATGATTCTGAACAAGAAGAAAGTCCTATTGAAGAAAACCCATTTAATGTTAAATCGACATCTAATAAATCAAAGAAATCTAAAACACCTGTCTTAGATAATTTTGGAAGAGATCTAACACATTTCGCTAGCGAAGGTAAACTTGACCCCATCATAGGAAGACATAAAGAAATTGAGAGAGTTTCTCAAATTTTAAGTAGAAGAAAGAAGAATAACCCTCTCCTGATAGGTGAACCGGGGGTTGGTAAATCAGCAATTGCTGAAGGTTTAGCACTTAGGATTGTAGAGAGAAAAGTCTCAAGACTTTTATATAACAAACGTGTAATATCGCTTGACTTAGCAAGTGTTGTAGCGGGCACAAAATATAGAGGACAGTTTGAAGAAAGAATGAAAGCAGTGATGAATGAAATTGAAAAGAACAAAGATATTATACTATTTATTGATGAAATACACACTATTGTTGGTGCAGGTGGAGCAATGGGAAGTTTAGATGCTTCAAATATGTTTAAGCCTGCTCTTGCTAGAGGTGAAATTCAATGTATTGGTGCGACAACTTTAGATGAATACAGAAAATATATAGAAAAGGATGGAGCATTAGAGAGAAGGTTTCAAAAAATAATTGTTGAACCAACATCAATTTCCGAAACAGTTGAAATATTGAACGATATAAAACATAAGTATGAAGACCATCATAACGTTAAATATACTGATGAGGCAATTGAAGCTTGTGTAAAACTAACTGACAGATACATAAACGACAGAAATCTTCCAGATAAAGCAATTGATGCAATGGATGAAGCAGGATCTAGAGTTCACATAACTAATATGGATGTTCCTAAAGAAATAGTTGATCTTGAAAATAAATTGGAATCTGTTAGAAATAAAAAGAATACTGTAGTTAAAAATCAAAAATATGAGGAAGCTGCTAGGCTTAGAGACGATGAAAAGAAAATAGAAAAAGAATTACTTGATCAACAAAAAATGTGGGACGATGAATTAAAGAAAAGAAGAGAAGTTGTTTCTGAAGATAATATTATTGAAGTTGTCTCCCTAATATCAGGAGTTCCCTTGAGAAAAATTGATCAGACTGAAAATGTTGTAGAATTTAATTTAGAAAAGAGCATAAAGGATAAAATCATTGGTCAAGATACTGCAGTTGATGCTGTTGTTAATGCAATTCAAAGAAATAAGACCGGATTAAAAGATCCCAACAAACCGATAGGATCATTCATTTTCCTTGGACAAACTGGTATAGGTAAAACTCAACTTGCTAAATCTCTTGGAGAAGAACTATTCAATAATAAAGATTCACTCATTAGAATAGATATGAGTGAATATATGGAGAAATTTTCAGTTAGTAGACTGATAGGAGCACCTCCAGGTTATGTAGGTTATGAAGAAGGTGGTCAACTAAGTGAAAGGGTAAGAAGAAAACCATATTCAGTTGTCTTGTTAGACGAAATTGAGAAGGCACATCCAGATGTTTTCAATATGTTATTACAAGTATTGGATGACGGTTACTTAACTGATAGTGTTGGAAGAAAAGTAGATTTTAAAAACACGGTAATAATAATGACCTCCAATATCGGCACAAGGAAGTTAAAAGAATTTGGAACTGGTGTTGGTTTTGATACTGATTATAAGAAGAAAGATGTGAATAAATTATCATCAGAAGTTTTAAAGAAAAGTTTAAGTAAAAAATTCTCACCTGAATTTTTAAATAGAATTGATGAAATAGTTGTCTTTAATCAACTTACAACCAAAGAAATTGAGAAAATTTCCAAAATTGAGATAAACAACTTTATAGATAGACTAAAAGAAATTGATTACGATGTAAAAATCGATAGCAAGGTTCTTAAATTTATCTCTGTAAAAGGTTTCGATAAAGAATTTGGAGCAAGACCAATAAAAAGAGCCATTCAAAAACACCTAGAGGATCCACTAGCAAAGAAAATTGTTTCTGGTGAAATTAAAAAAGGTGATAAAATCGAAATTACACATATCAAAGATTCAAAATCTCTAGATATAAATATTAGTTAAAGAATTTTGTTGAGAAAACCAAATGAAGACCTGGGTAGTTCGATACAAACTAGAAAAAAGTGGAAAATATTTTTTTCGTAATGTAAATGCTGTTTATCAACATGAGGCTAACGCTATATTTGATGCTGAGATGCCAAACGCAATCAGAATTGGAAGTGCGAAAATATCCTCATAGATATTTTTAAATTTTTTTCGAAAAGAC
>Ga0209433_10000479_pt1 | contig 12329 bp, 11 predicted proteins | sample METZYME_5_50m_FD_187552 | JGI IMG/M metagenome (GOLD analysis project Ga0209433, IMG submission 187552) | Marine microbial communities from oxygen minimum zone in mesopelagic equatorial Pacific - METZYME_5_50m (SPAdes) (version 2) | ecosystem: Environmental > Aquatic > Marine > Oceanic | place...
AGGTAATCCCAGGCTCAATGTCTCAGGTACTTTGTTGGAAGGTATAAGTTTATGGGGTGAACTCAAGCCGCTGCAATCGATTGACGACATTATCTCTCGGGCTATGAAATACTGCGATCTTGCAGTTGCCAAGGGTATAGGAGCTATACGTAGTCACGTAGATACTTGTGATGACGAATTGAAAGGTGTTCAGGCTCTTTTAGAAGTTAGGGAAAAAGTTAAAGGGTATTTAGATCTGCAGTTGGTAGCGTTTCCTCAAGACGGTGTCTTTCGGGACCCAACAGCACTAGAAAATACCAAACGGGCTTTGGATATGGGTGTAGATGTGGTTGGAGGCATTCCCCATTTTGAAAGGACAATGTCTGAGGGCGCCCGAAGTGTTAAATTGCTTTGCGAAATTGCTGCAGAACGTGGGCTAATGGTTGATATGCATTGTGATGAAAGCGACGACCCAATGAGTCGACATGTGGAGACATTGGCTTTTGAAACGAAAAGGTTAGGTCTAGAGGGCCGTGTTGCAGGGTCACATTTAACTTCAATGCATTCTATGGATAATTATTATGTTTCTAAGTTGATACCCTTGATGGCTGAGTCACAAATAAACGTAATACCTAACCCCCTGATTAATATAATGCTTCAGGGTCGGCATGATACTTACCCAAAAAGACGAGGCCAAACTAGAGTTAGGGAGCTACGCGACGCAGGCCTTACAGTTGGTTTTGGATCAGATTGTGTAATGGATCCTTGGTACTCTCTTGGAAAAGCAGACATGCTAGATGTTGCTTTCATGGCATTGCATGTAGGTCAACTCTCCAGTCGCGAGGATATGGAGTGGTGTTTTGATGCCGTAACTAAAAATTCTGCCAAAATAATTGGTTTAGAAGAATACGGAATTGAAAAGGGAAAGCCGGCAAACTTTGTTTTATTACAGGCAAAAGACAAGATTGAGGCTATTAGATTGCGTGCTCACCGATTGTTGGTTGTCAGAGATGGTCTTATAATTTCAAGATCTGATCCAGTTAAATATACATTACATAAGCCAGAAGGCGATATAGATTTTAATGAGATAAATTAGTAGATCTTCAGGCATTAAACGAATGAAGAGGAATTAATGGTAAAGCCAGTTATTGTTATCGGAGCTGGTATCTGCGGTATTTCTACGGCGATTTGGTTGCAACGCTCAAATTTTGAAGTTGTGTTATTGGATAAAGCCGAGCCTGGAATGGGGGCATCATACGGTAATGCTGGGCTCCTAGCCCAATGGGCAATTGTTCCGGTCAATGAACCATCGCTTTGGAAACAAATACCACGTTATCTAATTGATCCAATGAGCCCACTATTTCTAAAGTGGAGTTACTTACCTAAGCTAACTCCATGGTTGATAAAGTTTTTACAAAACGCAAACCGTTTAGATTCAAACAGAACCATTGAAGCTTTAATTCCACTTCTGACGGACTCCGTTGAACAGCATAAAAGTCTTACTGAAGGCACGGCTGCAGCTAATTGGATAGCGGACAGTAAGTTTAGCTATGCTTATAGATCTTTAGAAGACTTTCACAAAGACTCTTTTGGTTGGGAATGTAAGAAAAAAGTTGGAATGGTTCCTGAGATATTTACAGGAAATTTGGTCCAAGATGTTGAGCCAATATGTGGTTCATTTATTGATTGCTTAGCAGTAATTAGTGGGCAGGGGCACATTGTTAACCCGCAGGGTTATATTCGCGAACTCATGAAAGTATTTTCTCAAAATGGAGGAAAATTTATTAATGCCAAGGTAGAAGATTTTGGGTTTCAGAATAAAAAAATTTCTAGTGTGCACACTGACAATGGTAACTTTGAATGTGATAAAGCGATTATAACAGCCGGTATTTGGTCAAAGGAGCTAATGCTAAAGCTAGGCCTTAATATTCCGCTAGAGGCTGAAAGAGGATATCACGTAGTATATAAAAACGCGTCGATATTGCCTCGAAACCCGATGATGATGACAATAGGTAAATTTGGAGTGACGCCAATGGGAAGCGACCTTAGATGTGCCGGTACAGTTGAACTAGGTGGCATAAAACTTGGTCCAAGTAAGGCTCCAATTAAGTTACTTAGGCGACGAGTGGCTGAAGCTTTTCCAAAAATGTGTTATGATAAGACTGAGGAATGGTTTGGATTTAGACCAACTGCCCCGGATAGCCTTCCACTAATTGGACAGCTCAAGGAGAGTGGTGTTTATACAGCATTTGGACACCAACACATTGGAATGACATCTGGACCAAAAACTGGAAGGTTAATAGCAGATATAATTAACCAAAGATCTCCAAACATTGACATCTCAGTTTATGATCCAAATCGATATAATTTATAGGAGTATAGTAAGGGCGGCATGTCGCTGCATAGCTCAGATCAGTCCCATGCCATGCAAACGAATGGATAACCCTTACTGGCGTATGTACTTGGACATATGAATTTGATGTTTTGCCTAAGTTACCCCATTATGACGCCAAGTGACCCTTGATGTAGAAAGTAAAATTTTTATGAAAAAACCTTGCATTTTATGTGTTGCAATCACTGGGTCACTCCCAACAAAGGCTGATAATCCTGCAGTACCGATTAGTTTGCAAGAGCAAATAGAAAGTACGCAAAGTGCATTTGAGGCGGGTGCAACAATCGCGCATTGTCATGTTCGCAATCAGGATCAGACGCCATCATCTGACCCCGAAAAATTTTCTGCATTGTTGGAGGGCTTAAAAGAACACTGTCCTGGTATGGTTATTCAATTTTCTACCGGCGGCCGCTCGGGCGCTGGAACTGAGAGGGGTCGAATGCTTCCTCTGGCTCCTGATATGGCGTCATTATCTGTTGGATCCAATAATTTCCCCACACGTGTTTACGAAAACCCACCTGACTTGGTAAAATGGTTAGCATCAGAAATGAAGAGATACAGGGTTACTCCAGAAGTAGAGGCGTTTGATTTAAGCCATATTTTGACCGCTATCAGAATGCATGGTCGAAATGAATTATACGGAAAGTTGTATGTTCAGTTTGTTATGGGAGTTAAAAATGCTATGCCTGCTGATAAAGAAGTTTTCGATTTATATGTAAAAATTATGAACGAAAGAGCACCCAAAGCGGAGTGGTGTGCAGCAGGAATCGGTGCTAATCAAATTATCGTAAATGAATGGGCAATTGCGGCTGGAGGCCATACAAGGTCAGGACTTGAGGATAATGTTAGACTTGATAAAAATACACTAGCACCTTCTAATGCGGCATTAATCCAAAGAGCATCAGAAATATGTGAAAAATATGAGCGCCCTGTTGCGACATGGCGTCAGACGCGCGAAATGCTAAATCTCCAAAAAGAAATTTAGGTTTTCAGTTGAAGCCACCTATCACAAAACTTCTTACGTCAATAAGTTTTCTCAATTTACCTGTCCTTTTAGATTGGTCAAATCTGAAGCACCAAGCCGTAGTTTTTGGGGCACCCTTCGGTAAACCTTACAGTAATGGTGAGTTTCCAAATAATCAGTCAACCGCTCCGGATAGACTTCGTGACGCATCATCACGAATTCTTATTGATCCACATTCTGTAGATCTTGACCTTTTATCAGGCAGTACTCTTGCATCAATATCAGTTGCTGATGGAGGAAATATTCCCCTTAGAGATAACGACATTGATCGGCATTACTCTGACATAGAAGGTGCAGTGCGCTACTTAGTAGGCAGAGGCGTTTTACCTGTTTCAATAGGAGGCGACGATGGAATAACTAATCCGGTATTACGAGGCTTGGACCCACTAAATGACGTAACGGTCATTCAAATTGATGCACATATGGATTGGAAAACTGAGCGATTTGGTGAAAGAGACGGATACTCGAGCCCCATGCGAAGAGCTTCAGAAATGGCTCATATTTCTGGAATACATCAAGTTGGTATACGTTCTTATGGAAGTGCTACAGCGCAGGATTTTAAAGATGCAAAAGATTGGGGAGCACAGATTTATCTTGCTAAGGATATCCATGAAAAAGGAATAGAATTTTTTTTGAATAAGTTACCTGAGGTAGGCAAGTTCTTTATAACTCTTGATGTGGATGGGTTAGATCCATCAATAGTGCCTGGAACCATAGCACTATCGCCTGGTGGCCTTAATTGGATGCAAATTTCTGCATGTTTTGACGGAATATCAAAAAAAGGACAGATTATTGGTCTGAACGTTGTAGAGTTAGCGCCCAAGAACGATATTAATCAAATTTCGATGATTGTAGTCGGTAGGTTGATTCTAAAATGTCTTATGCTCGAACTAAATAAATAGCTATATAATGACGGAAGTTTCAGTAATAATCCCAACATATAATAGAGCAGATTTTATCTCAGACTGTGTTCAATCAGTTTTGGCTCAAACGTTACCTGCGCGTGAGTTAATTATAGTCGATGATGGGTCCACAGATGCAACTTATAAAATTTTAAGTGATTTAGGATTTAATTCTATAAGTACGCCTAAGACTGTTTTACGATATGTTTTTCAAGAAAACCGAGGGGTCAGCTCTGCAAGAAATTTAGGGATTAAGGAGGCAAGAAGTGAGTATATTGCTCTGTTAGATTCTGATGATCTTTGGTTAAAAGGAAAGCTAGATCGGCAGGCAATTGCGTTTAAAGATGATATACGAAACAGCCGGCTGTGTCACACTGACGAAATATGGATACGCAATGGGGTTCGTGTAAACCAACACAAAAAACATAAGAAACATGGAGGCAATGTTTTCCAAAGCTGTCTCAAATTATGTTGTATATCTCCAAGTTCATCAATGATGCATAGATCAGTTTTCGAGGACTTTGGTTTTTTTGATGAGGACCTACCAGCATGTGAGGATTATGACTTCTGGTTGCGGTATAGTTCAAAAGAGGAAGTAATTTTTATTGATGAGCCATTAATCATCAAAAAGGGAGGTCACAGTGATCAACTTTCAGGTGTGCATTGGGGAATGGACAGATTTCGCATATATGCTCTTGAAAAGATGTTAAATAAGCCTGATCTCAAATTGGATTACAGAATTGCGGCGATACGTGAAGTTATAATAAAAATGGATATTTTAATAAATGGATCTCAAAAGCGTAAAAAAATGGTTTACGCAAAGACTTTGCTTCAAAGGAAGCAATATTGGGAAGATTCATTAAGGCGCTGTTTTAATGATTGAACTGCCCGATATTCGAGACGTTGATCTAAAAATCTGCTGGGTGATAGCGTTAGAACCTGAAGCAAAACCACTTATTGATTTATTTGATCTACATCCACTTTCGAATAATTTAAACTTCCCTGTGTACATAAATCCAAAGAGTGGGCATGCTCTTGTGATATCTGGAATTGGGTCAAGTAAAGCCGCTGCGGCCGCTACTTATTTAAAAATGTTGTTTAATGTTCAGAGGTATGTTGCGTGGATCAACATCGGAATTGCTGGGTTTTGTGAAGAACCAATTGGGCAATTATTTCAAGCGATAAAGGTTCATGATACAGCAAGAAAAACGTCATATTTTCCAGGTTTTCGATTATCAAAAATAGTCAAATGCCAAACACTGCATACTGTTGCCCAGCCAGAAACAAAATATTCAGAAGCTGTACTTTTTGATATGGAAGCATCAGGTTTTTGTGAGATCGCCTCTATGTTTTCCTGTAATGAATTGGTATTCGTTTTAAAGATCGTATCTGATACACCAAAAAGTCCTGTGAGTTTGGTTTCAAGAGAAGCAATTAAGCAATTGATATATCAAAATAAAAATAAACTTCGTGAAATAATTAGTCGCATAGAAAAATTAGTGAATGATGAGAAAAAAAGACTGCACGTACCAGAGGAGGTTTATCAATATTTTGAAAGGTATCATTTTACTCAGAGTAATAGATATAGATTTTTGCAAGCATATAAAAAATGGAAGTCTGCATTTCCCGATGGAAAATTAGCACGTACTCTAGCCGCGGGAAACTCCGCTTCAGAATTAATCTCTAATCTCGAGAGTGAGCTTTTCTTAGCAGTAAAAGACTGGAAGCTAAAATGATCGACAGTATTTTTGTGGAGCGTGAAGTCCTAGATCATCCAGTGGCACAAGAAATTTGTAAACGCCTGAAGCACGCCGATATTTTTGAGATTGAACGATATCAAGAAATGTTTAATCGGAGAAAACAGAACTTCCGTATTCAAAAACAAAACCCTGCTTTAATTTTAGCAAAAAAACACGATAATTTTGTTTTACCGGCACCATCAGGTTTTGGTATTGATGCACAAAAAAATTATTATTTTTCTCATATGTATAACTGTATCTATGATTGCCGATACTGTTTTCTACAAGGTATGTACTCTTCTGCAAACTACGTTTTATTTGTAAACTACGAGGATTTTTTTAAAGCAATTTCGGATACAATTTTTGAAAATAATAATAAAAGTATGACTTTTTTTTCCGGTTATGATTGTGACTCCTTAGCATTTGAAAAAATAACAGGCTTTGCAGAAAAAGCATTAGAATTTTTTACTAATTTCAGTTCGGTTGAACTTGAACTTAGAACTAAGAGTATAGTTTCTGACACTCTTTTAAACAGAAGTCCTATTTCTAATTGTGTCGTAGCTTATAGTTTGGCTCCCAGTAATGTCGCAGCCATTTTGGATAATAAGGCCCCCAGTATAGATAGACGAATTAATGTTTTGCAAAAACTAGCCAAAAATGGTTGGTCCGTTGGTCTCAGGTTTGACCCTCTGATTTACTGCTCTGGCTGGGAAAAACTTTATTCAGAACTGATTCACAAAATATTCAATGATATAAACATTGAGCAAGTTCACTCTGTAAGTCACGGTCCCCTCAGATATCCTAAAGAAATGTATAAAAAAATTACATCTCTATATCCAGATGATAAACTTTTTTCATTTCCAATGGAGGCTAAGGATGGAATTGTATCATATGGCAAAGAAATAGAGGAAGAAATGTCTTCATTTCTGCAATTTGAATTAGAAAAGTATACAACAAGAAATAAAATTTTTCGTTGTTTGGTTTGAGGCTGGAGCTTGTAAAATTTGGAAAAAAGAAAAGCGATCGTTACCGGTAGTTCGAGCGGTATTGGAAAAGAAATTACTTCACTACTATTAAAAAGTGGGACTGATGTAATAGGTCTTGCACGCGATCACAAAAAATTTAAGCCAGATTTTGATGGTTATTTTCCTATTTCAGTTGATTTGTCGGATTTTGAAAAAACTGAGCGCATTATTCCGCAGGTTTTGCATCAACACTCTGAAGTTGACGTGTTAATTTGTAATGCTGGTTGTGGTGATTTTCGAACCTTGGAGAATTTTTCTGCTAAGCAAATATCTGATTTTTTAAATTTAAATTTAATATCACATATAATGCTTTGCAGACACTTAGTGAGTTTTATGAAGGCTAAGGGTAGTGGTGACATTATTATCATGGGTTCAGAGGCTTCTATAGTTGGAAAGAAAAAGGCATCACTTTATTCAGCCGCAAAGTTTGGTTTGAGAGGTTTTGCTCAATCAATTCGTGATGAATGCGGCAACTCTGGCGTGAGGGTCTGTTTAATAAATCCGGGTTTTGTAAGAACCCCATTTTTTGATAGCTTGAATTTTGAGCCCGGCAAGGATGAAAATAATGCAATTGAACCAGGTGATATTGCTAAAATAGTATGTGATATTATCGAAACTAGAAAGGGTACACTCATTGATGAAATCAATGTATCACCAGCATCTAAGACGATAATATTCAAATAAAGTATTTTAAGAGTTATAAATATATGCCAGCTATAAAATAATGCAAAACGGGTATGCAAAAATAGCATTGGTAAAACTTGTAGCAACGCAGCATATGATATTACAGAAAAGCGTAATACGTTTTTTAAAGTTTTTCACACGTTCCTCCCAATTTCGTTTGAAAGACTAAAGGATAGTGACCTACCTCCTCCCTAGGTCAATCTTTTCGATAAAGGCCCTCTTAAGAGGGCCTTTATCATTTTGGAGGCGTCGTTAGTCTATTGGATTTCTCCAGAGATATGGATAACAGTCGGAACTTTTGCGCTGAAAGCTGCAATTATATTTTTTTGTAGTTCTTTTAGGTTAGCTGGCTTTCTAGATAGCGCCCCATAGGATTCAGCTAATTTGCAGAAATTAGGGTTTAAAGCTTGAACGGAATTTGGAGCAATTTGCGCAGCCACCATGCTGTCCTCGATTGCTTTAAGTTTTTGGTTGTCCCAAATGAGAATTGGTAAATTAAGTTGCAATTCAACAGCGGTACCTAACTCCTGTATTGTGTACTGAAATCCATAGTCACCAGCTATAGCTATCGTGGGCATATTGGGTCTGGCAATACAACCGCCTATCGCAGCTGGCAATGCATACCCTAAAGTCCCAAATCCATAAGGATGATGCCAATGATTAGGTTTTTTCATATCCCAAATTTCTTTAGCCAAATATGCAAATTGCGTCATATCAGAATATACCATAGTATCTTCTGGTAAGATTTCCTCGACTGCTCTGACCACCTCTGATACCCCAGGAAACTCTCTTATTGCTTGTAAAGTCCATTCTTCACGTTTTTGCGATATAAGTTTAGGATCCCACTTTTCTGCACTATCTTGTCCATTGAAGTTTTTTAGAGATGCTTTAACAAAGTCTTCCACCTTCATATTTAGCTTAATATCCGCATTATGATGGTCACTGAGAACTTCAGGATCGGTATCGACACGAACCAGTGTACATTTGTGACCCAGATCGTATCGCCAGATATCAACTTCCGCTAGTTCTGAGCCCAGAACAACTATTAAATCTGATTTTGACAGCATACTTACAGTGTCTGGCCTAGCCAGCGATGAGCCCATAAATAAAGGGTAAGTTGCTGGTATTAGTCCCCTGCCTGTAAAGCTTGTAAAGCTGGCAGCACCAGTCTTTTTTATTAGCTTAAAAACGTCTGCTTTTTTTGCGCCACCACCTACAATAAACAGAGGCTTTTCAGAGTTTTTAATTAGCTTCGAAACCTCATCTATCTCGTTTTCGGCATATGAAAAAAAGTTATTAGCTCTTTCACTGATTTCAAAATCAGGTGCGTTTTCTTCAAGTACTTTAATTGGGATTTGTATATGTTTTGGTCTGGGTCTCTTATCATGGAATTCTGTAAATGCCCGTTCCAATAAGCCATAAGCAGCCTTGTAATTTTGAGCTGTCTCAGACCAGTCACAAACACTACCGGCTGCACTCTCCTGATCCAGCATTTGGTGTAACTGTCCGCGTCGGTATGCTGTTTCGTCTAAGCACGAAGAAATAGCTAGGACCGGTATGCTATCGGAGTATGATTGCCCTAGTGCAGTTAAAACATTACAAATACCTGGTCCCGTAATAACATAAACAATTCCTGGTTTGCCACTGGCTCTGGCGTAGCCATCTGCCATGAAGCCAGCGCCCTGTTCATGTCTTGCAAGAATATGGATGAGCTCCGCTTCGTCAATGCCGCGATAAAGCTCTTGGTTGTGAACGCCGGGAATACCAAATATGTATTGGACACCTTGGCTTTTTAAAAACCTTGATATTTGGACTCCGGTTGGTCTCTCCATATTAATATTTTCCTAAAAAGCAGTTTACACATCTTAAAGCTATACCTAAGCTTCTTTAATGCGAACCACTAAGTCAATCCATGTTATTTCAGCTCATGCGGAAGGTGAGGTAGGAGACGTGATTATTGGTGGAGTTCCGCCGCCACCTGGAGATACAGTTTGGGAGCAGAGTAAGTGGATTTTGAGTAATGGTTTATTGCGTAATTTCCTATTAAATGAGCCCCGAGGTGGCGTTTTTAGACATTTAAATTTACTTGTCCCTCCAAAGAACCCAAAAGCAGATGCAGCCTTTATTATAATGGAGCCAGAGTTTAATCCTCCGATGTCAGGATCAAATTCGATTTGCGTCGCAACCGTTTTGCTAGATGCCGGAATAATAGAGATGGTTGAACCCATCACTAGTTTCACGCTTGAGGCGCCGGGAGGTTTAATAAAAGTAAAGGCAGAGTGTTCTAACGGAAAGGCAGATAGAATCTATGTTAAAAATTTGCCTAGTTTCTCAAATGCTCTTGATTCAGTACTTGAGATCGAAGGATATGGAGCCTTGAAGGTTGATACTGCTTTTGGTGGTGACTCGTTTGTGGTGGTGGACGCAAACAGTCTAGGCTTTAGGCTTTCTCCGGATGAAGCTAAAGATCTAGCGAAATTAGGAGAAAAGATTACTCAAGCCGCCAACGAGCAATTAAACTTTTATCATCCCACCTATTCTGATTGGGATCATTTTTCGTTTTGCCAATTTTGTGGCCCATTATTGCAAGATAAAAACGGTAAAAAATTTAAATCTGCGGTAGCAATAAAACCTGGAAAAATTGATAGGTCGCCCACAGGGACAGCTTTGTCAGCTAAAATGGCAATCTTACACAAGCGTAGGAAAATAAAAATTGGGGAGCTGTTAACTGCAAGTTCTATTATTGATTCAGAATTTACTGGTCAAATTTTAGGATTAACTAAGGTCGGAAGTGTGGAGGCTATTTTGCCGGAAATTAGTGGTCGTGCATGGATTACGGGTACTCATCAGCACATGCTTGATCCGGCAGATCCATGGCCAGGCGGTTATCGTATTTCAGATACCTGGGGTATTTAAATTATTTAGAAATATTTCTAATAATTGGCATTTGTGTGTCTTCTTATCCATGAGACAGTCACATAAAAAACACCTATAGAAAGTGTGAAAATAGGCAGGCCTAAACGCATATTTATATCTAGCAAAAATCCGGCAACCCAAGGCCCCATCAAATTTGAAAGTTCAAAAAGTATTACAAATCCAGCGTTTGCTGCAACGATTTCTGCTCCTGAAAATCTCCTAGATAACATTGCAAGTCCAATCGAATAGAGAGCATAAACTAATCCTGCAGCAAGAAATCCAAAGATAAGGGTTGCGAATATGGATCCTAAAAAGAATGGGATCAAGCTGGCAAATATGAGGCCTGCACAAACAGTTATTACGCCAACTTTCCGAAGACCGTATTTATCGGCTAAAATTGCAACAGGGTACTGAAGACTTGTTGCACCCAGTGCCATGGCCGGTACGATAATCAACGCTAGAACTGGTGCAGCTTCGGGTGTGCGAGTTATCATTGCGGGAAGAAGACTAATTAAGGCTAAATCTACACTGCCGACCACGACACAGGCAGAAGCTACAGTTGGGGCTCTTTTGATCAATATGAGTGGCGACGCGGAGTGTGTTTGAGTGTCTTTAGGTTCAACGCCTTTGAGTTTTAATATTGGGATTGCAGCTAAAATCAGAAGACCACCCATAATTATAAATGGAATTATCGAAAGAGCACCAAATAACCAAATGACGACGGGTCCGATAGCAAATCCTATTGAAATAGCGGTAGCATAAATTGCCATCACACGGGTGCGATATTTTTCAGCTACAATGTTGGCCAGCCAAGCTTCAGTCAGAACCCAATGTAGACCTAGGCCAAGGCCACTTACAAACCGAAAGACAAGCCATAAACCGTAGTTGTCCGTAAAGCGGAATGCAATTGTCATTATAGCTGCAACGATTAAACCGGCATTAATTGTCACTATATATCCATATTTCGCAGCCAATTTTGGTGCAAAGTAGGCGCTGGACACAACGCCAAGAGCAGCAGCTCCACACACTATGCCAATCCTTTGAAAAGATATATTGAAAGTTTCCATCCATAGGGAAATTAGTGGGAGATAGCCACCAAACGCTGCGCCAAGGGCTACGGCTGATAAAGATATCATTACCATGCCAGGAGCGGTCGTTGCCTCACTTATTCTTCGGCGTATCTTTACAGTTATGTTTTGAATTTGACTTATCCAACCCACTCACCGTTTCGGAAAACTGGCACTGCAGTTCCATCGGTTTTTACACCATTGACATTTATTTCGCCAGATCCAATCATCCAATCAATATGTATCATACTGCTATTACCGCCTTTTGAGATCATCTGATCTTTACTCAGTTTTTCGCCATCTCTAAAACATTTAGAGTAACACTGACCCAACGCGATATGACTAGCGGCATTTTCATCGAACAAAGTGTTATAAAATAAAAGACCACTTTGCGAAATTGGTGAACTGTGAGGAACTAAGGCCACCTCCCCCAAACGCCTCGCACCTGCATCGGTGTCTAATACTTTCAATAACACTTCTTCACCTTTGGATGCATGAGCTTCAGTAATACTTCCAGATTCAAATTTTACACAGATGTTATCAATTAATGTTCCTTGATGAGATAGAGGTTTTGTGGAGCTAACCGTACCTTCAACTTTCA
>Ga0209433_10000480_pt1 | contig 12316 bp, 19 predicted proteins | sample METZYME_5_50m_FD_187552 | JGI IMG/M metagenome (GOLD analysis project Ga0209433, IMG submission 187552) | Marine microbial communities from oxygen minimum zone in mesopelagic equatorial Pacific - METZYME_5_50m (SPAdes) (version 2) | ecosystem: Environmental > Aquatic > Marine > Oceanic | place...
AAACGGTCAGGGGTGGTGCCCGCATCTTCGGATGAACTTCTTACCAGAAGGACTGTTGTTGTAATGTACTAATTTTCGCACTAGCGATTCCCATTACTTGTAGGTGAAATGTATTCCTACCTCCCACCCAACCAAACCACTTAGACCTAAGATGCAACTCATGAGAGTCGGGCAGATGGTCTTTTTTACTAAATAAGTATGTCGAAACTTTATGGATACCTCTACTGCAGATACCACAAGAGCCAAAAGACTCGTCAAATTACTTAAAAGATTAATTGCTCAAGAACATCTCTACACTGATGAGCAACTCAAAGATATGAAAAAACAATTAAGAGTCGTTGAAGAGGAAATGCATAATTTAGATAGTAAACTTAAAAAAGGATTCAAGTAATGACTGTTAAGTTAGTAAGTATTTCTCCTGATGCTGAGAAGACTATGGCATATATTGCTAGAGTCTCTAATCCGAATAATCAGGATAATGAAAAATTTGCAGGATTACTTCGTTATTGTATTCAACATAATCATTGGTCTGTTTTTGAGCAGTCCTCAATGACACTAGAAATAGAAACCACTAGAGCAATCGCAGCACAGATATTAAGGCATCGCTCTTTTACTTTCCAAGAATTTTCACAAAGATATGCCCAGAGTAATGAACTTGGAAAAATTCAATTACCAGAATTAAGAAGACAAGATAAAAAGAATCGTCAGAATAGTATAGATGATCTAGACCCATTTATACAACAAAAATTAGAAGCACAGATGATAACTCTGTTTAGTTCTGCACAAGCATTATATAATCAAATGATAGAAGAGGGTGTTGCAAAAGAATGTGCTAGAATGGTTTTACCATTATGCACACCCACAAGAATTTACATGACAGGATCTTGTCGTTCTTGGATACATTATATTGATCTTAGAACTGCACATGGCACTCAGAAGGAACACATGGACATCGCAGAAGCATGTCGATCTGTTTTTATCGAGCAGTTTCCTATCGTGTCAGAAGCCCTTAAGTGGGTCTAAATAAAAACACATACTATTAAATTATGGCGACCTATCCAGTAGTTCACAAAGAAACAGGAGAGACAAAAGAAGTCTCCATGAGTGTTCATGATTGGGATAAATGGAAAGACGATAATCCTGATTGGACAAGAGATTATTCTGACCCATCAACAATGCCCGGTGTTGGAGAGGTAGGAGAGTGGAAAGATAAGTTAAGAAAGAAAAATCCGGGATGGAATGATGTATTAGCGAAAGCAGCGAAAAGTCACGGTAACAGCAAAGATCCTCGTTTAGTTCAAAAACTATAATGCCAAGAAAAAAGAGAACCTCCGATCAACCGATTGGGGTTGGTTTGACCGCGAAACAATTTAAGAGAAAAAAACCTGTTAACGCTGATTACATGATCGATGTTGATCCATTGACAGATAATCAGAAAAAGTTATTTGAGTCATATAAACATAAACATATTGTTGCGTATGGTGCAGCAGGAACAGGAAAAACGTTTATCACATTATACAATGCATTAGTAGATGTAATGGACGAAACCACACCTTACGAGAAAATATATCTTGTGAGGTCTTTGGTTGCTTGTCGTGAAATTGGATTTCTTCCCGGAGACCATGAAGATAAAGCAGATATATATCAAATACCATATAAAAATATGGTAAAATATATGTTCCAGATGCCATCGGATGCAGACTTTGAAATGCTCTATGGTAATCTTAAGGCTCAGGAAACAATTAAGTTCTGGAGTACCTCATTTTTGAGGGGAACAACACTTGATAATTGTATTGTTATAGTCGATGAATTTCAAAACTTGAATTTTCACGAATTAGATAGTATAATAACAAGAGTTGGTGAAAATAGTAAAATTTGTTTCTGTGGTGATGCATCTCAGACAGATTTACAAAAGACCAATGAAAAAAATGGAATCGTAGATTTCCTAAAGATAGTTCGTACAATGCCATCATTTGATATTATCGAATTTGGTATTGAAGACATAGTTCGATCAGGACTTGTCAAAGAATATCTTGTCGCAAAAATGCAGTTGGGTATGTAATGTTTAATCATGTTGAATTGAATCTTCCAAAACTTTCGAGAGAAACGATTGATGGAGTTCGTTATTATTCTGTCCCTGATGAGGATGAACTAATTAAATTAGTATCAATCACATCTGTTACAAGTCATTTTAATCGAGAGATCTTTGTTAACTGGCGAAAAAGAGTCGGTGATGAAAAGGCAGATCGTATTACAAAAGCTGCAACCACTCGCGGTACAGACTATCATACACTTACAGAACATTTTCTGAAGAATGATAATTTGCCAAGTGTGAAACCTATCTCTGAGTTTTTATTTAAGATTTCTAAATCCACACTCGGTAGGATAGATAATATTCACACATTAGAAGGTTCACTCTATAGCAAACAACTTGGTATAGCAGGAACTGTTGACTGTATCGCAGAGTATAACGGAGAGTTATCTATAATTGATTTTAAAACATCAGCAAAACCAAAACCCAGAGAGTGGATCGAACATTATTTTGTCCAAGCGATGGCATATGGTTGTATGCTATATGAACTGACTGGTATATCTGTTAAAAAATTAGTAATTATTATGTCATGTGAAAACGGAGAATGTGTTGTCTATGAAGAATACGACAAAGGAAAATACATCAAACTACTCGGAGAATATATTAGTAAGTTTGTTCAAGATAAACTGGAGCTCTATGGAACCCAATAAAGAACTTGAGAAGGCCATTGAGAAAAAGTTTCTGACACCTCAGAAGTTTGCTATTGAAATCGAAAAAATAGTAGCAGAAGAGGAATTCAATTATATTGATGCGATTTGTTACTATTGCGAAAGTAACAATCTTGAGATAGAATCAGTAACGAAACTCATTTCCAAATCACTCAAGGAAAGATTAAAGTGGGACGCAACTCGTCTTAACTTTATGAAAAAAACAACTCGTGCTAGACTACCTTTATAATGCAAGTATCTAAATCTGAATTAATTCATCATCGTTTACAAGCAATGCTTCGTGAACACTCTTTTTCTGATCTTAAGTATCTTGGTGTTAGACCAGATAGTATCGGTATAGATCAACACTGGTATCAAATAGGAGAAGCAGAAGTTCCTGTTGATGCAATCCAAGAACTAGAAAGTGAAGAGACTGACGATGAAAGTGACACCATTTGAAACTTACCAAACATATCTTTCCATTAAGAATCATTTCTCAAGTCCGAGATATGATTACTTTAAATACGGAGGAAGATCAAGAGCAAAGATAACCGCCTTCAACAAAAGGAAAGATAAGTATTGGTTTGAAAAGACATCAAGAAAATACCCCGATAATCAAATCGTTGATTTTCTGGTGTCAAATTTTGTAACTGCGAATAATCCATCTAGTTTATGGATAGGTGAAATAATTAATTCTGGTGACAGAACTTATTCTGAGTGGTCACGTAAACAACAAAGTTTAAGTTACATATTTAAAGAACAGATAACACAACTGTTTGAAGAATATCAACTCGATGATTTATTTGACTGTTCAAATGGACATCCTCCTGTATTGAAAGAATATTTGGGGGATCATATTGATCTTGAAACTCTTGTCATACTTGAAAAAGTATTTCATTTCCGGAGTCAATTTGATAAAAAACTTGATGATCCTGTGTGGGAAACCGTCAGTATGAAGATAAGGAAATACGATCCTTTCATAAATATTAATGTGTTACAATATAAAAAAGTTTTAAGAGACGTAGTTAATGAGTAAATTTTTTGAGTCGGATATGGTTAAAGATGAGTTGACTGTAATCAATCAACTTCAACAAGAAATCTATTCGACTACAATGAGTTTTCCTAGTATGTCTCGTGAAGACAAATTGGAACACATTGACAAATTGACAGAATTACTTGAAAAACAAAAGATTATGTATGCAAGGTTATCTTTATCAGATGATCCTGAGGCTAAAGAACTTTTAACCACATTGAAATCATCCATTGTATTGATGGGTTTCCCACCAAATATGGACATGAATACGTTTTTTGATAGTGTATATAAGACAGTCCAAACATTAAGAGTGTCTATTGACAAGTAATTTAACTCTGTTATAATATCTAAGTAAATCTACCAAAATCTAAAATTATCCGAGGTAATCCAAATGTCTTTTGCTAATTTAAAAAAGCAATCTAAATTAGGTTCTTTAACCGCCAAGTTGGTTAAAGAAGTGGAGAAGATGAACAGTAACGGTGCATCAGGTGATGACCGTCTCTGGAAATTAGATGTGGATAAGAGTGGTAACGGTTATGCTGTTATTCGCTTTTTACCTGCACCTGAGAATGAAGATCTTCCATTCGTTAAACTTTATTCACATGCGTTTCAAGGGCCCGGTGGATGGTATATCGAAAACAGTTTGACCACATTAGGTCAGAAAGATCCAGTATCAGAGTATAATTCACAATTGTGGAATAATGGAACTGATGCCGGTAAGGAACTAGCAAGAAAGCAGAAACGCAAGTTGACATATATTTCCAACATCTATGTTGTGAAAGATCCTGCAAATCCTGAGAACGAGGGTAAGACATTCTTGTTCAAGTATGGTAAGAAAATCTTTGATAAACTCACTGCAGCAATGCAACCTGAGTTCGAGGATGAAGAGGCAATCGATCCATTCGATTTCTGGCAGGGTGCTAACTTTAAATTGAAAGCTAAAAATGTTGCTGGATACCGTAATTATGATTCAAGTGAGTTTGCTGCTGTATCACCATTACTAGATGATGACGATGCAATGGAAGCAATCTGGAAGAAAGAACTATCACTTTCTGAGTTTGTTGCTCCTACACAGTTCAAGACATACGAAGAGTTAAAGACTCGTTTAGAGTATGTTCTTGGTAAGAGAGGTGCAAGACCAGTTGGTCAAGATGTAGAAGTTGAAGATGAAGAGTATGAAACACCCGTAGCAGCGACTAGAGAAACAGTTGCTTCTGTGGCATCATCCTCAAGTGAAATTGAAGATGACGATACACTGTCGTATTTCCAAAAACTCGCTGAAGACTAAGATATAGGGAGGGCAACCTCCCTTTTTTATGGCATTGAAAGATTTAAATTTTCAGTTTGAACTGTTTTATCATTTACAAATTGAGATGATTTTCCGTATATCATAATATCTCTAAAGTCATTTAAAAATTGTTGTAGATATTCTTCTTTGAGTACAAATATCAATCTTTTGTCATCATTGAGTCTTGTTTCATGAACGTAATTACTAATACCAGTTCTCACGTTTGTTCCTGATTTTGTTACGTATATTCCAAGAGAATTATCAAAATATTTGACAGTAAAATTAGAATTGACTCTCTTACCTTTGGGAAGTATCAAATTACCATCACTATCTCGTATCTCTCTTGTTTCATAATATTTTATATCATCTAATCCTGCACCATACTTGTTAGCAGAATAATCATAAACTTCTGTGCTATCTAAAGGCCATTCATCACGAATATTAATAATACCCGCACATGTTATAACAACCCAATCTAATGATGGTGAACCATATAATTCCTCTGCAACATTATCTGGTCTCGATCCCATTGGTATTTCATACTTATTAAAGACAGTCAATACATTTTGTAAGTCTTCTCTTAATTTGACACGACGAAAGAAGTTTTTAACCTCAATAAAATCTAGTGAAGAATTTTTGTCACTTAAAAATGACGGATATTTTATATTGGGTAATTCTCTAAAGTAAGACATTAGAAACCAACACCTCCTGCATCATCATAATCCACATCATAGATTGGTTCTAATTCTTTAAATGAAAGATCCAATTGCATCGATACCGGTGTTGCATCGTCATAAGTTGTATAAACACCTTCACCTGTATAATTCACTGAACACTGAGTTAAGAAGCATTGTTTAAATTTATGTAGAAATGGATGTTCTTGATTTCCCTTTTTATAACGTAATTCAAATACGTTAGGAGTTTTAAGAAAAACACCTGAACCACCAACTGATCCTGTATTTTTAGTTTTTGGTGCCATGTTTGATTTGAATGATCTGATAATATTTTTACATTCTTGTGCCTCTTGAGGACTTCGAGGTGTCATTTTAAATGAGAAACTAAAACTTCTTAACGTAGGGCCATTAAATAACAATTCCATATTAGGATTAAAGATTTGACCTGTTTGTCTTGCAAGCAAATCAGCAGCAGATACGTTCGCTCCCAATGCACCCAAAGCAGCGGATGTTGCCTTTGCTGTTGTGAATTGTGCTGCAGCATCCATTAATGAAGAATCAGCACCAAGTGTCTTTTTTAAATCTCCACTTAACTCTGCCATGTCTTGTTTAGCACCTTCTTCGTTTCCTTTAATAACTTCACCTACTGCATCACCACTTTTATTAATAACTGATCCGATTGCTCCGGCAGCAGCACCCATCAATGTATTCATTTTACTTTCACCGTAATCAACCGCGTTACCATCTTGGATGTTTGATGGCATTTGTAATATTATACTTCCTAAGATTTTTTTTGCTTTATCTTTAGTGCCTTGTGGCCCAATGCGTCGTGATCCGGGTGATCCAACTAAACTACCACCTGTTATTTCACTTGTAGGTTGATACTCAACAATTGTAAACTGTAAGTAGTCAGTCGTCTCTGTTAGAGCCTCTAGTGGATAGCGAAATCCACCACCTCTTATTGTTTGGTTTAATATTCTACCGAGAACCATATTTCTTTTTTAACTATTTAGACGTATTTTTCCAAAAGGTAATGCCTGAAGGTCTTTGATCTCTTCAGGATAGACACGATATGTCTGCCCGACCAGATTTGAAAATGAATAAGTGCGATATTGACCATGATGAAAATTAACTCCACGAAATCCCCAAGAGTATACCTCTGTCACAGCAACAAGTGGGTTGACATCAAATATCGTATCTGCTTTTTTTGGCACATATGAGAATACAAAAAATTGACCTGCCTCTGGGGGAGATACGCTATCACTGATAACTTCCTCTAGTTCAGATACTAATTCACTAGGATCTTCAATACCTATGAGTCGGTCTAATACTGGACTTATACGATTCATTTGACTCCGAGTTCATCCTCTGTCATCACCTTAAATTCATACAAACGATCTTTACAGTATTCACTTGCTGCTTTCCATTTTGCTTGATTACGAGCATACTCATAAGTTTCGTAAAGATAACTTTTTGTTTGTCTTTTTGGTTTCTTTGGAGGTTTGAGTTGTTTTTTGGGTTTGACTTCAATAATATATTTTTTAATCTTTCCAGTTGTCTCTTTAAGTTTAACATAGAAGTCTGGAAAATATCTATGCACACGATTATCAATTGGAGATCGATATGGTATCGCAATCTCTTCACTGCCCCATTCAAGAATATTCTCATTCAAATCACAGTAAACCATGAACTTTCGTTCCCAAAGTGATCGATAAATGATGTTTGACGGGTTTCCTTTGTACTTTCGCGGGTATGATGGTTGATATCTCCCTTTATATGACATAAATATATAAAAACAAAGTCATAAAGGTATTTAGTGTGTCATTAGTATCAAAAATAACCATGACTGATGCCAAAGTAAAATTTGGCAAATTGTCGTTAAATAATCAATATCAAGTTCACTTCGCTGGATTTAATACAAATATAGTAAATTATATAAGAAATAATTTAGGAATATTAAACGCAGACGACTTTATATCCCGTGAGATGGGTATTTTATGTTTTGATGCATCTTTACCTGCGAGTGCTCTAGCGACTGCTGAAGTGAAAGATAATTTTATGGGTGTGCCTCAAGAGTTTGCTCATTCAAGATTATACACAGATATTGATTTTTCTTTCTATATTGATCAGGACTATACCTTATTAAGAATATTTGAAGGTTGGATGGATTATATAACCAGTGGTGCTGAGACTGAAGTTGGTGATCTACAAAAACCTTTTTATCGTAGAATGAGATATCCAGATACTTATAAAGTCTCCTCAATGTACATATCAAAGTTTGAGAAAAATTTGAATCGTGCTATAACATATCAATTTATAAATGCGTTTCCAAAGTCAATTACACCGATTCCTTTAACCTATGGATCTGCTGATATATTGAAGGTATCTGTAAGTTTCAATTATGACAGGTATGTTGTTAATCGTAAGAGGAGACAACCTAGTATTCTATCTACAGGATTAAATTTATTTAATTCCTTTAGATCTAGAGAGAAACAACCAGAAAAGTATAACTCCAATCGACCAGAGACAGTAGACACATAGTTAAAAATGTTGTATAATGTGTTATAAATAAAACACTGAATGAAATATTATGCCATTACCTAAGATTAATACTCCAACTTATGAGTTGACTCTTCCTTCAAATAGAAAAAAAATTAAGTACCGCCCTTTCTTAGTTCGTGAAGAAAAAATATTAGTTCTCGCTTTGGAGTCTGAGGATCAGAAACAAATTACTGATGCGATTATTCAAATTATTGGTGACTGTTTAATTACAAAAAATATCGATGTTACTAAGTTGCCAACATTTGATATTGAATATCTTTTCTTAAATGTTAGATCAAAATCAGTTGGTGAAACAGTTGAAGTGAATGTGACATGTCCTGATGATGGTAAAACTAAAGTTGAAACATCAATTAATATTGATGATATTAAAGTAATAAAGAATAAAGATCACAAGTTAATCGTTCAACTTGATGAAAAGTATTCAATGAAATTAAAATATCCATCATTAGATCAATTTGTTGAAAACAATTTTGATTTTGAAATGGCAGCACCAAATGAGTCAGTATCGGCAGCAATGAATATGCTATCGTCATGTATTGATATGATTTATGATGAGGAGGAGAGTTGGGATGCATCTGAAAGCACCAAAGAGGAACTTGATGAGTTTATTGATCAACTTAATACTAAACAATTCCAAAAGGTTGAAGAGTTCTTTAGAACTATGCCTAAGTTAAGTCATACTTTAAAGGTTACAAATCCTCAAACTGGTGTTGAATCTGAAGTTGTATTGGAGGGTCTGGCAAGTTTTTTCAGCTAGGTATGGCCCATATGAGTTTGGAGTCATACTATAAAGTAAACTTTGCCCTAATGCAACATCATAAATACTCTTTGACGGAGATAGAAAATATGATGCCTTGGGAACGAGATGTCTATGTAACTCTCTTAAAACAGTACATCGAAGAAGAAAACTTAAAAGCACAACAACGTAGATCATAATGGCAAAACCATTACCAAAGATAAACGATATCAAAAAAACACCTGTGAAGGAGGTGTTGGGGAAAGATGGTGCACCAAAGAGGGGAAGGGGAAGACCAAAGAAGATGAAAACCCTTGAGGAAGTTCAAGCAGATATAGATGCAAGAAATCCCACATATATAAGTCCGGAAACTGGAGGTAGATTACCAGTTAAAAAGACAAGAGCAAAAATATCCCCCGCAAAATTTTATGCACTAGATGCAGGACTTAAGTTAGAAGAAGAAAATAAAATTCAAGCGGAAAAGATAACAAAAATAATTACAATACAAAAATTACATAAAGTTAATCATCAAAAAGAAAAAGCAGAAATAGCAGAAATTAATGGTGTATTGACAGGGATTGTTGATTTTATCAAAGCAGATTATCAAGAAAGAATTGATGCGTTAGATAAAGAAAATAATCAAATGATGGAGGACGCTGCTAAAGAAGATCAAGAGGATAAAGAAAAAGGATTAGAAAAAACCGGTAAGAAAACTGGTGAAAAAATCGGAAAAAAAGCGGATGGTGTATTGTCCCCTGTTAAGGGTATATTTCAGAGATTGATGGATGCTATAACTGCTGTAGGATTAGGTATTGTTGGAAATGCTGCATTTAAATTTTTGGCAAGACCAGAAATTTTTGAAAAGTTAGGAGGAGTTTTTGACTTCATCACAAAACATTTTAAATGGGTTCTTGGTGGACTAGGTGCGATTGCCTTAATTGGTATTATTGGCCCGATTGTTGCTATTGGATCAGCGATTGGAACAGTAATTGGTGCGATAGCAGCTGCTGCAGCCATTGTTGCTAAGATTGCTCTAATAATTGGAGGTATAGTTTTATTAATAAAAGGTGCCACTGACGTTTTTAAATGGTTGCGTGGTGACATGCTTGGAGACTCAAAAGTGTCTGATGCAAGAAAAGAGAATAGAGAAAGTATGAAAGAAGAAGGTGTTGAGAAAGCACACATAAGTGGTATCTTTGGTGAGAGATATCGTGTAGAGCGTGATGGCGAGATGGTGAAATTAAAGTATAAGGAACTTACACCAGATGAACAAGCAATTGTTGATCAATTTAAGGCGAGAGATCAAGAAATTAAAAATCTCACCAAAGAGAGAAATGATGAGAAAAAATCAGAGGAAAAAAGAATAAGAAAAGAAAGGAGAGAAACTGATGAATTTAATGAAATAAAAGCAATGTCAGGAGGTATGTTTAATAATGAAAGAATGAAATTATTTGATGCTTATCACAAAGAGACAGATAGATTGGTAAAAGAGAGAAAAGATGAGATCGAAGCAGAATTTGAAAAACAACTTAATAGTAGAAAAGTTGGTGGTGATGCCTCTGGTTTAACATTGGTTGGTGAGGATGGCCCTGAGATTGTGGAATTTAAAACTGCTGTCAATATAGTACCAGCACATAGAACTCAAGAAACTTTGAAAACATTAGGTGAGAGTGGTGGTATGAATATCATATCTATGGATTTACCACCAATTAAGGCACCAACACCAGAGGTAAAGGCATCACAACAAGTTTCAACCAATGATGTTGAAATGATTCCATCAGTAAATCCATTTAATTCATACATGGTTTTAACTCCACAATTACTCAAAATTAGTTAATGTCATCCACAGCAGAATTAAAAAAGGTAAAACTAAATGTCAATAATATCAAAAGTGTATTATTGGATGGTAAGAAGGCTGTCGATGAAAAAAAGAAAGATCGTGAGGATTTCTTACAAAAATTATCTGATGAGAAAAAACAAAGAGAAGAGGAGAAAGGACTTGAACAACCGATCAAACCTACTCAGAAGAAACCTGACCTAAAATCTCCTGTAAAATCATCAATGGGTTTGATGGATCGAGTATTTAACTTTGTAGGTGCAATAGTGGGTGGTATCATAGTGAAAGCACTTCCAGAGATTATAGATGCTGTAAAAAAAATTATGAAAGAAGTTAAACCTATATTTGAAAAAATAGTAGAAGGTTTAAAACCTGTTTTTAATTTTATTGGTGATTTATTTAAAGATAAGGGAACATATGATTCTGAAAAAGAAAAAGTCGATGAAGATATTGATAAAGCAAAACTTGCAGGTAAAGACATCGATGGTCAAGTAGGGGAATTAAATAAAGCAAGTGATAATATTATCAATGAGAATAAAGGGTTAGCAGCGAATAGTAAAGCTTTAGAAGGTGAAGAAAAGGGATTGATGGAAGATCCGGAAGAAACAATGGACGATGATAGCGATGAATTATATAATGAAGATTCCAATGAGATTGAATCTAATGAAGTTGCAACATCCGATGGTCTTACAAATAATGCTGAAGTAACTACAACGGTTGATGGAAAGGAAGTAGTTGTGACTGGTGCGAATGATTCACTTAAAATACAGAATGAAGCAACAAATATGTCGAAAAATGCTGCTTCAGGTGATGGTGAAGTAGTGTCATCAACAGATTTAACAAGTGTTACAAACGTTATCGTTCCACCCGTAATGCCTGTAAAAGAGAACTTTCCTAGAACAAAAGAAGGAAGAAGGAATTTTAGAAATGCTTACAAACAATATGTTATTGAAATGAAGGAGTATAATAAAACACAACAAAATCTTGTAAAACCGAGTGAAAGTAATAAAAATGGACTAAGTGCGTTAAATACTACAGGTGGACTAACCAGTGCTAATGGTTCAGGAAGCACAACAGTTGTTTATCAAAGACAAGTTGTTGAAGTACCAGTACCGGTCACAGTATAATGTCACAAAAAGCATCAGCACCCGCAAAATATGAAATTCTCACCATTGTTAAAGATGGTAAGGAGCAACCTTTGCAAGGAAAAACTATAAACTTTAACTACTATGAGAGTTTATATTCACCCGTTGTCTCTGCAAACATGATGTTTGTAGATGCAGGTGGATCAGTCAAGGATGATAAAGATAATGTAACTAGTATTAAAGAAGGTCTTCCTATTAGAGCACTTGAAGATGTGCAAGTAAAAATACAAACAAAATTTGGCACCCTTGATTTTACAAAAGACGCTTTTAAAGTGACAAGTTCACCAATTATGGATCAAGAA
>Ga0209433_10000481_pt1 | contig 12311 bp, 13 predicted proteins | sample METZYME_5_50m_FD_187552 | JGI IMG/M metagenome (GOLD analysis project Ga0209433, IMG submission 187552) | Marine microbial communities from oxygen minimum zone in mesopelagic equatorial Pacific - METZYME_5_50m (SPAdes) (version 2) | ecosystem: Environmental > Aquatic > Marine > Oceanic | place...
TTATAAATTCGTCAAAGGGTTTATCTTCAAGCTTTGGGGGCTTTAAAGGTTTTTTGGGGATGTTTGATGATTCATCTTTAATACCTTCTTTATTAGAATCTATTTTGCTAGAGGGGATTTGATCTTGCATTTCTTAATGTTAGCAAATTTTTATTGATCAATGGTGAGATATTTTTAATTAAAAATATTTATTTAGATTATTTTCACCAATTTGAATATGATTCATCGGACCAATCCGAATAAGTGGAATTTACTTGATTTGAGTTCATGATTTTCGTGGGTTGCTGAAGGTAGTCATTTTCATAGTCAGTTTCATCATCATTTTGCAAACTTGTTGAATTATTTACATAAGTTTTTTCTGTTCTTCCTACTACTCGGAAAATTGCATTAACAGTAGGTGATGGCTCTTTAATATCTCTCTCTATTAAAACATTATCATATTTTTGATTGGTAGTTGTTTTTTCATATTCATTACTATTGTAAGTATTATCTTGATCTTTAAATTTCAGTTTTTGATGTTGTTGTGATTTATATAATTTTGCAAGATTGGTATTTATAATGTATGAAAGCAAAAAACCTGTACCTGTTGAGATTCCTAGATATGTACCCAATGAAAGTGTTGGAGTATTCCATATCAATAATCTCAGTTTTGAGTATTCTTTCTGATTAGTAATACTTAGAAATGCTATTAGTACTAATGTAGAAAAAAATGGTAAAGCTTTAATTAAGTTATTAAATTTCATTTAGTTGGACCATTCCACCTTTTTATATTCTGTAAATCCTCCCCAAGTGAGTCAAACAATCTAACAACAATAAAATCTATTATGTCATCAATTGATTGTGGGTTTGTGTACCAAGCTGGGATTGGAGGAACAATTAATGCTCCAGCTATTGCTAAACGTTTTAAGTTTTCTATATGAATTAAATTTAATGGTGATTCTCTTGGTGAAATTACTAATCGCCTATTCTCCTTAAGATGAACATCAGCACATCGTTCTATTAAATCAGAAGAAAAGCCAGAGGTGATTCTACCTAAAGTTCCCATTGAGCAAGGCACAATAACCATACCCTTTGTTTTATGACTACCGCTTGCAATTGAAGCTGAATGATCATTCCATCGATAACATGTTAATTTACCTGATTTGACATTTAGTTTATTTCTCCAATACTCACATTGCGCTTTTGGTTCAACAGGAATATTAATTTTACGTTCACTCTTGGCAACTTCATAAGCTCCTTTACTAAGGATTAAATCTACAGTTTTATTATTTTCTAATAATATCTGCACAGAACGTTCACCAATTTGTAAGGCTGAAGCTCCTGTGATGGCAATAACAATACTTTTCATTAATTCTTAAGCATCGGTTTCTCTGTCACTATTTATATCATTAAAATTAGATGAATCATTATCAGTTTCTTTTACAAGTTCCAAGTCAATTTGATTTTTAAGAATGTCAACTTTCAAAACCCTAACCTTTACTTTCTGTGCAAGTTGATAGGTTTTTTTACTTTTCCTGCCAACTAATAGATTCTGTCTCGATCTGTATTCGTACCAATCGTCTCCCAAGCTACTTACATGAACTAATCCTTCTGCAGTTAATTCATCTATCTCAGCAAAGAATCCGTAACTCTGTACACCAGTTATAGTTGCTGTTACTTCTTTACTTATATATTTTTGAGCCTCTCTACCCTGTGCAATTGAAATTAGATTATTTCTAAATGATTTAGATTTCTTTCTTATATCATTTAAATCCTGTACTAATCTGGGATCTGAATGGCTATCAATAGTTTCTTTTAATTTAGTTGGAAATATATCCCAAGTAACGTCTATCCAACTATCTTTTTTCCCTAATTCTATAGATTCTTTACTCCTACTCGTTAATTTATTTTTTCCATGGTTTAAGAGTGTTGTAATTATGAATTGATTATATACGTTCCAGTAATTTAATGTTGGACAGCACCATGGAGATTCAATATTATCAACATTAAATACTTCACTTAAATCTTCTTCATTTAGAACAGTAATAGTTTTGTGAAGTTTTAAATGAATGCCGGGTATTATATGTTTAACAAGTTTGTGAAGAATTTTCTTTTCCGTACTTGATTCGAATGATTTTACTAGCTCAGTAGCTGTTACAGAACCATCTAGATTAACAGTTATCTGTTTATCTAATGCTAAAGCTGATTTACTTAATTCATTAATAGAAGATTGATCAATTTCTTCATGTTCTTTATATATAAAAGGTAATTTGTATCCAATTAAATGTTTAGCTAGTATATTATTTGATAATCTAACATATACATCAACTATTGATTGAGGGTCTGTACTATCGAAAGTTCTAGACCATCCATTAAAGTCCCTTCCAGGATATACTTTTTGAAGCTCACTTAATCTTTCTAAATTAGGAATATGCTCATCTAATTTGATGGATACATTATTAGCATTATTTAAAAGTTTAGATGAATGAATAATAGTATATAAAACGTCAAGATTATCTTTAATTGGCTTAAGTACAATTGGGATAGACCTGGAACTTGCCTTTCTACAATTAATAGCGTCAAGTTGTTTTTGAGTAATAAGTTGTACTGGTTTAATAATACTGAGCAAAAACTTCCAATCGATTATTATGCCTTCGCTATTGATATCTATCATCAACGAAATAGCCTCACATTCTTTATTAGGTTTGAATTGGGAAGCTAAACTAAGTGATTCATTAAGAAAGTCTAGCCAGTTATTCCCTAAGCAAATCACTTCGCCCCTCTCCAAGAGATACTTATCAAGCTTGCCGCCTATATTGATTCTTTCGGAAATAGTAGGTGCATGTATCCAAATTCTATTACCACCTTCGTGGGGTTGCGCATATAAAGCAGGAAGAGAAGGTGAATTTTTAGACTCCCAACTTTTAAATAGTAATGAAGGTTGGCTCGTTAAATCTACTCTGCCTTTTGAAGAAACTTTCTTGGGGGCAACTTTTGGCGGGATAATATCTCTAGAGATATTATTCTTAGAAAGTAATAACTCAATATCTCCATCGATCCCCGCATTTGTTGATAGTTTTCGAATTATTGATCCTTTTGCATTAAGTTGCGCAATTGGATATCTATCTATTTTAATTTCATAAATTAGATCTTTTTCAGTGAATATACCATCATTATTCGTTTCATTTTGAAGCTCAATAACTACAGGTATCCTGTCATCTAATGGATAAGCCCTTATCTCCCCAGTTACTTTATCTTGTTCTACCTTTGCAAGCAAAATATCATTATATCTTTTTGATACACATTGAATCGTTCCCTCTGGTGCTCTTCTTCTTACTCCTTGCTTGGTAATTAATACTATTACGGAATCACCATGCCAGGCATTATTTAAATTAGCTTCTCGGATATAAATATCTTCGCCCTGGTCTTCCCTAACAACAAAACAATATCCTTTACTGCTACATCGTACTTTACCTTTTATAAAAGAAGTTTCATTGTTAATAGTAAGTTTCTTATCTTTTATATTATTTATTATGCCAAGCTTAGTAAGAGCCTTAATTGCTATATTTAATTGTTCTTTATCTCTTTTCTTTGTAAGTTTTAAGGACTTTTCAAGTTTAGAAATTTCTAACCCCTCCTTACAATCGAGACTTTCAAGTATTTTTAAAACTGATGTCATAGTAAAAGAGATAAAATTCTTAAAGTTATTGGATTGAAGTCTTTAACATGAAAAGACTAAATCGATTGATAGTAATTTTAGTTTAGAGAATATCATTAGAAAATTCTTTTTTGCTTTGTGATAAAAGGTTAATACCTATAATTAGGAATACAATTCCAGAAAGTAGTTTAAGTGAAAATGCAGGAATTAGATTAGCAATAGAACCACCTGCTAAAGCCCCTAAAAGCGTAGCTAATATAAGAGCTAATGACGAGCCAATAAATACTGCTAATGGTTTATTTGTTGTACTACTCAAAGTTATAGTTGTTAATTGAGTCTTGTCGCCAATTTCAGCTAGAAATACTGTGACAAATGTTGTGAAAAGAAGCGTTAGAATCATTAATCTAGTTTAAGTTCTAATTTTGAACATATTCAATAAAACCTTGAGTTACTAGGTATATACCTAAACTTAACATAATTACTCCAGAAATTAATGTAAACCTTTGTCTTGGTAAGTTATTTGCTATCCATCTACCGATTAATACGCCAAGAAGGCTTGTGGAAATAAGCGCTAGTGCAGCGCCGATGAAAATAATTAGAGGTCTTCCAGACTGTGCAGAGAGAATTAATGTAGCAAGTTGAGTCTTATCTCCTAACTCAGCTAAAAAGATTGTACTAAAAGATGTAATTAATATACCCAAAAAAGAAGTAGAATCATCTGGTAACAGTGGTTCTTGATTAGATTCTGAATTAGGGTCACCCATTACTTCTTATAAATTGAAATTATCTTATTATTTGTCTTTAGAACAATTACATTTTATATAACAAACCTCTAATAGATCAAGTTATTAATAAATATTTGATCAAAAAAGCTATTATCGAAAATCGTAAATCTATTTACCAAATCCACAAATAAATCAATACCTACTCATATTCTCTCATTAAGGCCATGTCAAATCATACTAATTTGATCTAAAAATCCATTAGGGAATAGGAACATCATATAAGTTTTTTAACTAATGCTTAGTAATGGGAATTGTTTAGTAGAATAGTGAAAATCTTTAAACCATCATGGGAAACCTATTGCCTTTAGTAGCTGTCTTTCTTGCAGGACCAGCAATCATTGCTTTGATTTTCTATAGGAGAGGCGTGTAAAGGTTAAGCTGCCTTACCTAAAGCAATCTCTGCATAAGACAAAATCTTTTTTGCAAATATTTTTTGTTCGGGGTTTAGATTGTCAGATACTATTGATAAATCTGAGCTAAAACACTGACCTTTTGAGTTCGTTATTAAAATGTCTTTATTCTCATTGAATTGACATTTGTATACTCGATTATATAAATGTATATCTACTATTTTTTTATGTTTTTTCATATCCACTATGTTTAACTGAAGTTTTTTAATGTTTTTCCATTTGTTAATTTCTATATAATATGCAATATCTAATATTTCATTTTTGCATAAATTCAATGATTCATTCCACTTGATTGCATTTATTGATGAGGTACCATCATTAAGGATGATTTTTAAGTGTCCTCCCTTAAGCTTATATATATCTACAACTTCGCATTTCCTTGTCCAAAAAATTGGTGCCGGATTCATTATACCAAATGGACCTAGCAAGCTTAATTGTCTATAAAAGTCATAATTAATATCTTGGAAACACAAGTGCGCCTCAGGCATTATTGATTTAGTTAAATCAATATCTCTAAATTCTTTAGTAGCAATTATATTTAATCTATGCCTGAGAGCACTAATATTTTCTTTTTTAATTGAGAAACCAGCAGCAGCTGAATGTCCTCCATGAGCTATAAGAAGATCGCTACACTCCTCCAATGCACGATTAACTTTTAATTTCTTATTAGATCTAATTGAGCCCCTGTAATTCCCGTCATTAGCTTCAGAAAGAATTGCCGTAGGTAAATTAAATTTATCAACTATTCTTGCCGCTACAATACCAATTATTCCAGGATGCCATTCCCTTTTTATGAGTACTAAAAACTTACTATTAGACTGATATTCTCTATGAGCTATTTCTAAGGCTTCATTTTCAATTAAAGAAGTAACTCTTTTTCTTTCTTTATTTATTGCGAAACACTCTTTTGTAAGTTTTTCTATAGATAATTTCGATTCATTAGTAAAAAGATCAATTATTAGTTTTGGATCTCCAATTCTACCAACTGAATTAATTAGTGGAGCAATTTTATAACCTATATCTTCTGTTGATATATCGATTTTATTAATTGATAGCTTCTTAATAATCGATTTAAATCCCTTATTATTAGTAGCATTAATTTTTGGTAAATACTCCTTAAGCCATTTCCTATTAGCACCTTTAAGGGGGGCCATATCTGCAACTGTTCCAATACAAAAAAATGTACTAGCGGTAGTATTATTAATATCTAAACTTGATTTATAACATATATTTTTTGCTAATAGATAGGCAATTCCAACTCCTGCTAAATATTTATAAGGGGAGTTATCTGGTGTCAATTCAGGATGTATTAATGCATAAACATCAAATTGATTATTTGGTATCTTATGGTGATCAGTTATAATTAAGTCAATTCCCAAGTCTTTCGTTCTCTGAATGGCTTCAAATGCAGAGACTCCATTATCCACTGTAATAATAAGACCTATTTTTTGATTATTAATTTCATTTATCATATTAATATTTAATCCGTATCCTTCTTCCTGACGTGATGGAATATACGCGTTTACCCTAGCTCCTAGTGTAGATAATAATTCAAATAATAGTACTGTACTTGTTATACCATCTGCATCATAATCACCGCATATTGCAATCTTTTCACTATTTTTGCATGCTTTTATTATTCTCTGCGTTGCTTTAAATAATTCGTTAAAATGTTCCTCTGGATTTGGTAATTCTGCTGGTGATATATATTCTTCAAATTTATCTTTTGAATCTATACCTCTTCTAATTAATAATTTCTGCAAGGTATAGCTTATATTAATATTATCAATCAAATCCAGATTTACTGGCTTTGGCAATATCCATCTTGTGCTTTGATATATATCTGTTGTCAAAAGCTTATCCTAGATTGATTCCTGAATAAACACGATTATATTGGTTTTATACAGAAAAAACATGCAAAAGCTAAAAGCTGTCTTTTGGGATGTTGATGGAACGATAGCTGACACAGAATTGTGCGGGCATAGAGTGGCTTTTAATTTGGCTTTTAATGATTTTAATTTGAATTGGAATTGGAATGAGATGGAATATTTGGATTTATTAAAGATATCAGGAGGTTATAACCGTATCGTTCACTATCGAAATATAACTAATAGTGAAATTAGTGAAAGCCAATGTTCAGAGATTCAGGCCAGAAAACGTCATCATTATAAAAATTTAATTCAATCTGGAAAAATTAAAGTAAGAGAAGGTGTCTATAGGCTTGTTAGTGAACTATTTAGTATTGGAATAGATCAATATATTGTTACAACCAGCGGCAGAGATTCCTTGGAACCTTTTTTAAAAACCTCAATGAGTTCACTTATTAATTGTTTTTCAGGAATAATTACATATGAAGATGTTCTTAATCACAAGCCCTTCCCTGATGCATATCAGCTAGCACTTAAATTAAGCAAGAGGTCAAGGTTAAATTGTATAGCCATTGAGGACTCTAGTATTGGTGTTGAAGCTGCTAAGGCAGCAAATCTCAATTGCCTATTGACATTGCCCCCTTGGAAAAATTCCTCTCATAATATTACTAGAAAAGCAAATGCATGTGTTACTAGCCTTGGCGATGTCGGCATTCCATCTGAGCTAATTTATGGTAAGAAATTATCAAACAATAGTGTTGATTATGAATATTTGACTAATATTATTAATTGACTAATGCAAAAAACTAAATTTGTAAAATTTGTAGCTTCTCTCGCTAATATTATCAAGCCAATTATTTCTGACTCATGGGGTAAAAGAAGCATATTATTACTTTCTTTATTCTTTGGTTTTTATTTCACTAACAGTTTCCTTTCCTTCTTATTAGATAAATCTGTTAATACAATTTTTCTTGCAATTATAATATTGTTAATTATGGAGTTATCAATCAGAGCTTCGCTAATATCAAAAATCTCAATTTTAGTTATGTCTATAAATAATTTCAGAATTGGGTCCACATATGCCCTAATTCTTGAAGCATATAAACTGGGTTCTTAAATAATCCTAATCAGAATCTTCTTCTGATGTCTCATTCATTGGATAAACAAATCCCTGAGCTCTTCCAGTCAAGACTGATTTTCCTATTGATAATGCCTTTTCTGCAGCAATAGCAGCTTTACCTTTCCATGTGGCATGCCTTTGATTTCTCTTTCCTTTTGAGGTTTTTTTCTTGGGTACCGCCATTTCTGCTGAACTTTTACTGATTTCTTATTTTATAACGTCATGTACCTATTTTTAAAAAACCTTTGAGGAAAAACTAACTTCTTGTCTATTTTTCTAAATAAACTCAAGTTGGCTAATATTTTGACTATAGTTTATATACATATTCTATTGAATTAATTGATTTAATTATCAAATGAGTAAAAGTTATAGTCAATTGTTAAGGGATATTGAAAGTGGAGAAATTATTTCTATTATTTTAATACCTAATAGAAGAGAGGTTATAGTTGAATTTCAAAATGGAGAGAAAAAATTAATACCAATATTTTATAATGATCAGAAAATTTTACGGATATCTGAAGAGTATAATGTACCACTAACTGTAAGAGATATCAGATCAGAACAACGATTAGCAAATTTCATTACTTTTTTTGGTCTTACATTATTATTTCTTTTATCACTGTCTTTTTTAATTAGACGATCGTCGAAGTTATTAAACAATATGCAGAGTTTCTCTGGACGTTCTTCTCAAGTAAAAGAAGATGATATTAGAAAATACACTTTTGATGATGTCGCTGGACTAAATGAAGAATCTGATGAATTAATAGAAATAGTAACTTTTTTAAAGAACCCACAGATCTTGACAGACCTAGGTGCCAAATCTCCCAAGGGTGTCTTGTTGGTTGGCCCGCCAGGAACAGGTAAGACATTACTAGCACGAGCAATTGCTGGAGAGGCTAATGTTCCTTTCTTTTCAATTTCTGCATCAGAATTTGTGGAGATGTTCGTTGGTGTTGGAGCTAGTCGTGTACGTGAACTATTTAAAAGTGCAAAATCAAAATCTCCCTGTATTATTTTCATAGATGAAATAGACGCGATTGGTCGTCAAAGAGGAGCAGGAATAGGTGGTGGAAATGACGAGAGAGAGCAAACACTAAACCAACTCTTGACTGAGTTGGACGGATTTGAATCTAATAATGGTGTTATCGTAATTGCTGCTACTAATAGACCAGATGTTCTTGATCGTGCTTTAACAAGGCCTGGTAGATTTGACCGCCGTATTTTCATTTCACTTCCTGATCGAAAAGCTAGGTATAAGATTTTATCTGTACATGCGAGATCAAAACCTTTATGTGATTCTGTAAATCTTATGGACTGGGCTACAAAGACGCCTGGCTTTTCTGGCGCTGATTTACAAAATCTTCTAAATGAAGCAGCAATACATGCTGCTAGAAATCAAAAATCATTAATAAGTAGAGATGAACTTGATACCGCTCTTGAAAAAGCTCGATTTGGCGTATTATCTAAACCACTCTCTGATCAAACAAAAAAAAGACAAATTGCTTATCAAATTATCGGTAAAACTTTAGTAGCCTTATTAATTCCATCACAAGACAAGTTAGAAAAAATTTCTTTATTTAAATCTCTAGGTGATATGTCTGGTATGACATATTTCACGCCTGATGAGGAGACAATGGACAGTGGGCTGTTAACGCGTAACTACATCTACAATAAAATAGTCATTTCCCTTGGATCAAGAGCTGCTGAAACTATTATTTTTGGATCAAAAGAAGTTACTCAGGGATCACAAAAGGATCTGGAAAATGTATATTTTTGGGCCAACCAAATGGTTACAAAGTTTGGTTTCTCAGATCTTGGACCTATTCAATATGAATCAAATAAAGAATCAGTATTTCTTGGTAAGGATCTTATGAAAAATCGAAATGAATATTCCCAAAAAACTTTTAAAGAAATCGACAAACAAATAATTTTAATAGTAGATAAAGCTTTTAATGATGCTATTACACTTCTTTCAGATAAAGTTTCTTTAATGGATACTCTTGTTGATGAATTAATAATTAATGAAACACTCGAATCTGAATATGTTATGAGTACGCTTAAATCTTACCTTTCAAAAAATTAAATAATATTTGCTTATTTATTTTAGAGTGCTGAAAAATATTCTTTACTTCCTTTAGGGTCTTCTTTCATAGTTTTGTCACCAGGTGTCCAACCTGCAGGACAAACTTCATCAGGGTGAGATTCAACATATTGATATGCCTGCAAGACTCTTAATGTTTCATCAATGTTTCTACCAACAGGTGCTTTGTTGATTGTTGAATGCATAATAACTCCACTTGGGTTAATTATAAATAAGCCTCTATCCGCCTCTCCATCGTCATTTAGTACATTATAAGATTGGCAAATTTCGCGCTTCAGATCAGAAACGAGAGGATAATTAATATCTCCGATACCACCTTCATTCCTAGGTGTTTGGATCCAGGCAAGATGAGTAAATTTACTATCAACAGAAACACCAAGAACCTCAGTGTTTTTGCTACTAAAGTCGCTATATCTGTCGCTAAAAGCTGTAATTTCGGTGGGACATACAAATGTGAAGTCAAGAGGATAGAAAAATAGAACCACATACTTTCCTCTGTATTGAGAAAGTGATATGTCCTTAAATTCTTGATCAATAACTGCAGTAGCTGCAAAATCAGGTGCTTGCATTCCTACCCTTAGGCACTCATTAGTCGTCATGGAATTTGATGTGTATTTTGTTTGGTTTGGAGGGTAAAGAACTTCCCCTTTTCCTTTCTATAATTTATCATGTAAAGACCTAAAACACTTACGCTTTTTAACTAAACGAGCATACTCTTTCAAAATGAATGATCCAATAAGTTGGGACCCATCCCTGGTTAAAAAATTCAGTTCTTCTAATCATTATAAACTATTAAATCAATTGAGAAATGAGGTTAAAAAGTATCCTTTAAATAATAAGAAAAAAATTTCTTACAATGAATCTAGAGATACAAAATTAGATCCTAATGAAAAATCAATTTTCACTAACACACAGAATTGTTCATTTTCTAATACTTCTAAGCCCAGTGATGAAGCTAAAAGTAATAAATTAACTGTTAGTTTCAATAATTCGAAGAATTTCTCAATATATAATCAGAAAAATAATAATGATGTTAATCAAAATGAATCTATTACTACTGATAGATTTAAATCAAATGATGTCTCTTCCTCTACAACTTTCAATGAACGCCTTAATCAAATAGATATGAAATAATAATTATTTATATAAAAATATAGATGAACTGGTTTAATAGTTTATGTGTAATGTAATTCAATAAAAATTAATTTAAACTAAATTCAATCCAAATTTATTATGGGTGTATTTTGTAATTAATGAAATGTCAGTGGAGAGACTTGAACTCTCGACCTCAGCGTTATGAATGCTGTGCTCTAACCAGCTGAGCTACACTGACTGACTGATACCTCAATAAATGACAGAATTACCTATTATGGCTCTTTAAGGAAACTTTCCTTGAAAGTTTTCCATTCTGAAACTCAAAGGTATACATTCAATATAATAATTCAGGATGGTCTCCTAAGGAAGATGTATATAGATCTATTTTTACCTTAGTTCTTTGAACAAAGGTAAGGACTGAATCCCTCTTTTTTTAGCTGTCATGAGAAGATCAATCTAGTTAAACTAAACAGGACTAATAAAATTTCAGTCTGTTATTAGTAATCAAAAAACTTTTAGAGACCAAGGATTTTCATCCAGTGATATTTTTGACAAACCAAACTATTTCTTTATATTTAATTAAGCATCACAACATAGCCATCCCAATTGCTTGTAAAGCAAAGAGAAAGAGATCATTAAAGAATTTAAATTTGTTTTGATGGTGTAGTAGAAATAAAAATGGGATTCGTTAAACTAATGAGTAGTAATTATCTAAACGCATACCAGTCTGTGGTGGACTACCCAGATAAAATTTCATATACTAAAATCACTAAAGTTTCCTATCTATTAAAATTGAAGGCTCAAAGTAATTCATTATCAGATTTAGATAGAAAGCACAAAGCATGGGGACAAATAACATCGCAAGATGTGACAAATTTGAGTAAAGAAGAGAATATTTAAGCCCCTAAACTATTCAATATTTACATATTTTAAAATTAATCTGTTTTTGTATTAAAGTAAATTCTGCAATTATAAACAATTAATGATAACTAAAGTTTGTGGAAGAAAGGAATATATTTAAGCTTCCCCAAGATATACTTCGTCATAATCAATTGTCTTATTTTATTTTACTCTTAATACAATTCATAACAACTATCCTTTATCTAATTAAATGAATTAGATTTAATTAATCTAGGTTCCTAAAAGTATCTATAAAATTTCAATACAAAAAAGTAATTTGAATAGTTCTCATTACTTTGTACGATTAGTTTTTTGTATTAAAAATAAATAAATAGTAACTAAATGGGTTTTTTAAATTTAAATGTTGAATGTACTTAGTTGAAATATGAATTTTA
>Ga0209433_10000482_pt1 | contig 12297 bp, 11 predicted proteins | sample METZYME_5_50m_FD_187552 | JGI IMG/M metagenome (GOLD analysis project Ga0209433, IMG submission 187552) | Marine microbial communities from oxygen minimum zone in mesopelagic equatorial Pacific - METZYME_5_50m (SPAdes) (version 2) | ecosystem: Environmental > Aquatic > Marine > Oceanic | place...
TAAAGGCTTTAGAAAGTTCTCCTCCTGAGCTTTCCGCAGATATATATGACAATGGAATATACCTTACTGGTGGTGGTGCATTATTAAGGGGTCTTGACAAAAGGCTTAATTTAAAAACTAAGCTTCCTATCCACGTAGCTGAGGAACCATTAAGGGCTGTAGTTCGTGGAACGGGAATAGCTTTAAAAAACATAGATGGATTCAGAGCAGTATTAATGTCTTAATAATAAAATGCGTAACCTTATAAAATTTATAAGCTTATATAATTACTCTATTACTTTTTACTTATTAGTATTTTTTTCTTCCTATTTTTTGGTAAATGACAACTTTGTTTTAAAAACAAAGTATTTGAATTCCTCAAACTATATTATTGGAACTGTATTCTCTTTCCAGACATCTATTACTGACTATTTTAGATTAGAACAGAAAAATCAATTTTTAGAAAAGGAAAATAAATTATTAAAAGAGCAAATCATTAATACTTCAGAGAATCTGTATGATGATTCATTAAAAAACTATTCATTTAATATAATAGAGGCAGAAGTTATAAATAACTCCCTGAGAAAAACCAAAAATTATATAACTATAAATAAAGGAACTAAAGATGGCATCAAAGAAGGAATGGGGGTAATTTCAAGCTCTGGTATTGTTGGAAAAATAAAATATGTTTCAGATAATTTCTCTACGATTATTTCTCTTTTAAATACGTCTTTTTTTGTTTCATCATTAATTCAAGAAAGTGAAACACTGTCTTCAGTCAATTGGGATGGATCAGATCCTACAAGGTTAAAATTACTTTACGTTCCTAAGCATTTAGATGTTGTTGAAGGCAGCAAAATTATTAGTTCTTCTTTTGATGCTATTTATCCTAAAGGAATATTAATTGGTAAAATAACCTCAATAAATAGTGATGTAAATTCTAACTTTTATGATATTGAAATTTCATCATCGCAAAATTTTTATAATTTATCAAAGGTCTATATAATAAATAACTCTATGCGTGAAGAAAAGAAAAATTTAGAAAAAAGAACTGATGAGGAATAATATTACACTTTTTCTATTATTGCTTTTTTTACAAGTATTTGTTTTAAATAAAGTTTTATTTTTCAATTATATTATTATATCTCCTCTGGTAATGATTCTATTATTATATAAGTATGAAAAAGATTCTAAAGAAAGTTTAATAGTTTCTTTTTTTCTTGGTTTACTTTTTGATGTATTTAACGATTCATTAGGATTATATTCTTTAACATGTATTCTAATATCTTATTTTAGAAACCTATGGGTTCTTAAAATAGTAGGAGAAGAAAAAACTGAAGAGCTTAGTATGCTTTCTATTCGTACTCTTGGTGGATTTCAGTTTTTTGTTTATGCGTTTCCTATAATAATTATTTTTTATTCTACACTTTCTCTTTTTGAGTCTGAGAGTTTTCTATCGTTAAATAATCTTTTATTTATTTCATTGTCTTCTCTGGCAAATTATATACTGCTTATTATTTTTCAGTATTTATTTTTAAATAATAATTTAAGTAATGAGTGGAGATAAGTCTTTAATTTTTAAATTAATACTACTAGTTATTTTTATTATTATTTCTATAAGACTATTCTATCTTCAAATCTATGAGGATAAGTACCATGAATTATCTGAAAACAACACGGTTCACCTTGAGTCAGTATACCCCTCAAGAGGAATAATATTTGATAGGTATGATTCTGTTATTGTAGAAAATAAACCAACATATGACTTTTACATAATTCCCAAACAATTTAGTGTAAGGGATACAACAAAACTTTTAAATTCTTTTTCATTATCAATTGATGAATTTAAAAACAGTTATGAAAGAGCAAGAAAATATTCGATTTATAGGCCATCTGTTTTTTATAAAGGAATGAGCCACTCAAAGTTTGCAAGCATTCAAAGTGATTTATATGATTTTAAAGGAATTTTTCATAATCCAAAGCCAACTAGGTTTTATAAGTCTCCAATTTTATCTCATGCATTAGGCTATGTTGCTGAAATAGGCCCAACTGATTTGGAGAGAGATACTACTGATTATTATGTACTTGGGGATTTAGTTGGACTTTCAGGTGTAGAGAAAGCTTTTGAGGACTTATTAAGAGGTAATAAGGGATATAAATTAAAACTTTATGATGTTAACGGAATGTCAGCGGGAAGTTTTAATGAGGGTCTTGATGATGTTTTGGTTGCAAATGGAAAAAATTTAAAGTTAACTATTGATGCTTCCTTGCAGCAGTATATTGAAAAGTTACTATATGGCAAAGTTGGTAGTGTTGTTGCAATTGAACCCTCTACTGGAAATATTTTAGCTATAGCATCATCCCCATCATTTGATCCAAATCTATTATCTGGAAAAGATTTTTCATCAAATTATTTGAATCTGCAGAGAGATACTTTAAAACCTATTTACAATAGAGCCCTTATGGCCACTTACCCGCCTGGATCTATGTTTAAACTAATTCAAGCTTTAATTGGTCTCGAAAAAAATATAGTAAGTTATGATGATAATATTTACGTTGATTTATTAAATATTGGGGACCTAGCCCCTGAAGGTTTGTATGATTTAGAAAAGGCTATTGTCAAATCTTCAAACAATTATTTTTTTAAATTATTTAGAAAAATTATTAATGAAAACAAAGATCCTAATACCTATGTTGACTCAAGTATTGGCCTAGAAAACTGGTCAAATTATGTTAAAATGTTTGGTCTCGGATCAAAATTAAACTTTAATATATCCTCTTCAAATACAGGGTTTATTCCCTCCTCAAACTATTATGATTCTTATTATGGAAAAAATAGATGGAAGTTTTCCAATGTTTATTCGTTAAGTATTGGTCAGGGCGAACTTCTAGTTACACCTATTCAAATGGCAAACTTTGCAGCAATAATGGCTAATAGGGGATATTTCATAGATCCTAATTTAGTTTTAGAAATTGACGGTGAAAAATTGTCAAGGCCTAAGAAAAATTATGTAGATATAGACAGAAATCATTTTGATTATGTTGTTGACGCTATGGAAGAGGTTGTGTTCTCTGGATCAGCTAGAAGGGCATATATGAAGGAGCTAGAAATATGTGGCAAAACAAGTACTGTTCAAAACCCACATGGCTACGATCACTCAGGCTTTATTGGATTTGCTCCTAAAAACGAACCTAAAATTGCTATCGCTGCATATATTGAAAATTCTGGTTGGGGAGGTAGGTCAGCTGCTTCAATTGCTAGTTTAGCTGCTGAAAAATATATTTTTAAATCAATAAAAAGAAGCTGGTTGGAAGACTACGTTTTAAAGGGAGATTTTATAGATGAGGAAGATAAGCAATAATTTTTTTTCCAATGATTTTATAATAACTGGAATTTATTTCACCATGTTATTAATTGGTTTTCTCTCTATATACTCCTCACAAAATACTGATGGTTATGATTTTATATCTTTTCAAAACGAATCATTTAAACAGCTTATATGGATTTTTATTTGTCTTTTTGTCTTTTTTGCTATTTCAATTTTAGAGTATAGATTTATTTTTGATTTAGCAGTTCCTCTCTATGGGTTATCTCTTTTTCTATTGGTTCTTGTATTATTTATTGGACAGGAGGTTAACAGCCATTCATCTTGGTTTAATTTATTTGGATTGAAATTTCAACCCTCTGAGTTTTCTAAATTTTCAACAGCTTTATTTCTGGCAAAAATATTTGATTCTTATTCTATTAACCTTAGAAACATTAAACATATTATGTTAACCTCATTGGTGTTTTTATTGCCATCCTCAATTATATTATTACAAGGAGATACAGGTACTGCTCTTGTTTATTTTGCCTTTTTTTTGGTTTTTTTAAGGGAGGGATTATCCGTAAATTTTTTATTCTTTTTTTTCGCTTTTGTATTAATATTTGTTTTTGGTCTCCTAGTTGATACTTATATATTATACATAATTATTACAGTTGTTTTTTTAGTTTATGTTGGCCTTTCAATTAAAGATATTAGAAAGGTGATTAATTCATTTATTCTTTTTGTTCTATCTATCTTAATAATTAACGGTCAGGGATTTGTCCTCAATAATATTCTTACTCCAAAACAAAAACAAAGAGTTGAGACATTAATTAACCCAAGTTCTGATCCACTTGGTTCAGGTTGGAATATAACTCAATCTAAAATTGCGATAGGTTCCGGGGGAGTATTTGGCAAGGGATTTTTAAAAGGAACTCAAACAGGTCTCAATTTTGTTCCTATTCAAAGTACTGATTTTATTTTTTCTGTAATTGGTGAGGAATTTGGTTATCTCGGATCTATGATATTTATAATTCTATATGTAATATTTTTATATAGAATTTTAATTTTGTCTGAAGCGCAAAAAGATAGATTTGCCAGAGTGTTTGGTTATTCGGTTTTCTCTATATTTTTATTTCATTTCACAATAAATGTTTCAATGACCTTGGGTCTATTTCCTGTAATAGGAATTCCTCTATCTTTAATTAGCTACGGTGGGTCATCTTTATTATCATTCAGCTTATTACTTTTTGTTTTTTTAAAGTTAAATGGAGTAAAGTCTGCAATATTAGGCAGGTAATGATTGATCTTTTTTTAATTTATGTAATAAACTTCTTATTTCTTTTGATGTGAGTTTATTACTATAATCATTATTTATATTATTTAAAATAATGTTTGCTGCTTCCTCAAAGGTTTCTTTTGATGATGCCTCAAGTATTAAGTTGTCAACTTCTTTTGAGGTTAAAGAAAAAAAGGAATAATAATCCGATTCTTTTTTGACAGTTATATTAAATAAATTCTCTTTATCGCAACCAACTAAATTACAGGTTTCGTTGACTAAGCTCTCATTTATATCAATAGTTACTTCATCTATGTAATTAATAATCTCTGAAGCTTTTAAAGATATTTCATTGTTTTCTTTCATTTTATTAATGAGAATGACGAAAAGCTCTTTATAATATTTAAAATATTTTGATTTTTTTTCAAGCTTTTCTTCATCATATAAATTTGAACTTAGTAAGTCTTTTTTTATAAACTCTTTTGGATCAGTAGTAAGGAATATAAGTTTTTCAAAAGCTTGTTTGAATATAATTTTAAAATCATTAAACTCAATAGATATATTATTTGAAAGTATGTTCATCATATTTTCTGAAGCCTTAACTACATCTGCTGCTTCATAATTAAAATATTTTAATTTATTTTTTTCAAAGTTTAATATCCACTGATCGTAAAGACTTTTAATAATTAAAAGATTGAGTTGTTTGGATTCTGTAATATTAATTATATCAATCCCTTTTATTTTACCTAAGCTAAATTTTTTTTCAACTATTTTTAAATGATTATCAATTGATTTTTTTAAATCCAATTTTTAAATTTTTTTTTCGTTCAAGTATAAAATTATATGATTTAATTTCATTTTATTTAAAATTAATAATAATTGACATATGATCTTTTGTAGAGGATTTATTTTACTGCTGTTTATTAATTTAAAATTAGTTGCACAAACATATATAACTGATAATGATTGGGATTTTCATCTCAATATTCGAGACCCTCTTCATATAGTTTTTTTTGATGATAACATCTACTCTTTTAGTTCAAATGGTCTATTTTCTTTGGATATAAATTCTAAAGCTATCTTAAGAAATAATAACTCTCTGAATTTGATAAACCTTAAGGTTGTAGAAACAACTAAGAACTCAGAATATTTAATTCTTGGGTTACAGGATGGTAATATAGTAATTTATAATTCTGAGGAATCTCATATAATTAATTTAGGATTTGATGAAGAAGAAGCTGCAATTAATTCTTTAAATATACATGATGAAACTTTATACGCATCTACCTCTCAGGGTCTTTATTTAATTTCAATTACTGAAAAATATATTATTGAAAATTATAGGGATATTGGTCAAAATGGAAGTTCTCTAGATGTATTAGAATCATTAATTCATGATGATAAGATTTACATAATTTCTACTACAGGTGTGTATGTTCTTTATGATAATTCTTTAAATCCTTTTGATTATAGATCTTGGGAAAAGCTAAATTTTAATTTTGATGAACCTTTTGGAGTGGTTCCTAATAATGGTGAAATTTATTTTTACTCAGAAAGTATCATATACGACAGTTCTCTTTCTGCATTGTATCGAGATGACGATATAACTATTCAAAAAGTTAAGAACATAAACTCAGGAATTTATATTAATTATTTAAATAACAATAGTAATCTATTGGGGAGCTTTAAAGATTTGAAAATAGTAGATGTGGATCTTCCCCAGGACATAAAAGATATAAGTGATTTTATTTATGCTGATGGTGATTTATGGGTTTCTGGGAAAACCTTTTCATTATATAATGTTAATAGTCAACAGTTTTTTTCACCTATAAATAATATAAACCATGAAGCTGATAAAATTTTTTCATTAGGTGATGAAATTTACGCTTCTAATAACAACAATATTTCTATTAAATACCAAAATGAAGAATGGAAAAACATATCATTTGATAATTTTAAAAACATAACGTCTGTAGCAAAGTTTAATAATGAAATATATTTTTCATCCAGTAGTGATGGTATTTTAAATTATAGTAAATCTACAATAATTGATGAATCCTTTCCTAATTCTTTGCTTTTAAACGAATCAGGTGCTGGTATTAATATTGCAGATATTTTGCCAACTGAAAATAAATTAATGATTTTAAATTATGGTTCATTAAACCCTCTTCTTTCTTTAGATATTAATAATAATTGGCAATATTATAATCTCCAAAATAACTCTAATTTATATCCTACCCATTTCTCTTTAGATGATGAGTTCCTTTGGATTTTGCTTGATAAAAACAAAGGTGGGGGTTTACTGGTTTTTGATATGTTGACTCAAGAATGTTTTCAAATAAATGAAAATAACAATTTATTAAATACAAATAAAGTTAATAGCATTAGCATTGATAACAATGACAATGTTTGGGTTGCTACGGATGAAGGTTTAGTTTATTTTTCATCTTCTAATCCAAGAGAATTTAATAATTATTTAATTCCTAATGATGGTAATCAGTTTTTATTTAAGGGGATAAAAATAAATACAGTTGAAGTTGATTATGCAGGTAATATATGGATTGGTTCAGACGATGGTATATTTGTTTTTGATAACACAAAAAATAAATTTGTTTTTCAGTTTAATTTATCTAATTCACCAATATTATCAGATACAATAAAAAATATAAAGTTTAATGATTTAGGGGAAGCTTTTATAAACACTTCTGAAGGATTAGTCTCATTAAAAACATCATTATCTAAACCCAATATTGATATTTCTAATTTTAAAATCTTTCCTAATCCATTAAAAATCAAGGATAATGATAGGTTATACTTTACAGGTTTATCAAATGAAAATTATATTAAAATCACATCGTTGACTGGAGAGGTAATTATTGAATTGGAGACTTTTGCAGGTGGCTTTAGTTGGAACTTAATTTCAGCAGATGGAAATAAAATTTCTCCTGGGATATATTTAGTTTTTCTAATATCTCAAAATGGAGATGAAAACTTAATTAATAAGATACTTGTATTATGATTACTAAGACAAGGGGGATAGTCTTAAATTATATTAAATATGGAGACACGTCCATTATTTGTAAAATATATACTGAGCAATTTGGCCTCCAATCATATATTATAAATGGAATTAGAAAATCCAAATCAAAAAATATAGGTTTATTTCAGCCATTGAATATTCTTGATTTGGTGGTTTATCATAAAAAAACATCTGGATTACAGAGAATAAAAGAAAGCAAGCTAGATTATGCTTATAAAACTCTTCACCTCGACATGAAAAAAATTTCTGTATGCTTCTTTTTATCCGAGTTTTTAAATAGAATTTCACAAAATGATGACTATCAAAAAGACAACTTTGAATTTATAAAAGATTCATTAATCGTCTTTGATAGATTAGAAGTAAACTACTCTAATTTTCATATTCAATTTTTAATTAAACTTTCTAAATATTTTGGTATTGATATTGGAAACTCAAAACACCTTACCGGTGAAAACGTAGAAGATGATATCAACCTATTTGTTGATGCGTGTATCAATAATAGCTATGAAGTAAAAATTAAGTCTAATAACATTTTAAGAAATAATGTTATAAATTTAATTATTGAACACTATAGTAGAAATTTAGATATTAATATAAATCTAAATTCTACTAATATTTTAAAAGAAATATTTAATTAATATGAAGAATTTAATACTCATTATCATATGTATTCTTACTTATAGCTGCTCAAATAAAAAACCTGTTCAGAATGAAGAGATTATTGAAGCTGAACCGAATAGCAAAAGAGTTTTTTTTAAATGGCCTAAGGACGGAGCAACAGTAGCTAGTCCAGTTTTTATTGATATGGGAGTTGAAGGTATGTTAATTGAGCCAGCAGGAGTTGTTAAAGAAGGATATGGGCATCACCATATTTTAATTAATCAAAGATTTTGGCCGGAAGGTGAGGTTATTCCTACAAGTGACTCAACATTACATTATGGTAAGGGACAAACGGACGCTAGCATTGAATTAGACCCAGGAAAATATATTATATCTCTTCAGTTTGCAGATGGTGTTCATGTATCTTTTGGTGAGGAAATGTCAGATTCAATAGAAATAATTGTAGAATAATATGAGTGATTATTTAAGTAAAGTCCCTACGTTAGACATATCAAAGTTTACAAATGGCGATAGTGCTGATGTCAAAACTTTCTCGGAAGATCTGGGTAATTCATTTAATCAAACAGGATTTGCTATAATTAAAAACCATGGATTAACTGGAGAAATTACTTCAAATTTATACTCTACTATTAAGTCTTTCTTTGAACTTGATGATGAAAAGAAAATTAAATATTATTTTCCAGAGTTATATGGTCAAAGAGGCTATGTTGTAAAAGGTCAAGAGCATGCCAAAGGAAGCTCTAAAGGAGACCTAAAAGAATTTTTTCATATTGGAAATCCTGCTATTTCAAACCCTAAAAACATTTGGCCTATTGAGGTTAATGATTTTGAAGAAATAGGAACTAATGCTTTTCTTACGCTAGAAAACATTGGTCTTACTTTATTGAAAGCTATTGCTGTTTATTTAAATCTCGAAGAAGATTATTTTACAAATAAAGTTAAAGGGGGAGAAAGTATTATGAGATCAATTCATTATTATCCCCTAAAAGCAGAAGACGTGGAAGATGGTGCAGTTAGGGCTGCAGCACACGGTGATATAAACTTAATCACCCTTCTAATGGGGGCAAGTGCTGATGGTTTAGAAATATTAACTAAGGAGGAAAAATGGATACCAATTATCTCAGAACCAGATCAGTTAGTTATAAATGTCGGAGATATGTTAGAGAGACTAACCAATAAGAAACTTATGTCTACAGTTCATAGAGTTGTAAATCCTTCAAAAGAAAAATTAAATACTTCGAGATATTCAATTCCATTCTTCATGCATCCAAAGCCCGATATGGATCTAACATGTCTAGATAATTGTATAGACGAAAATAATCCTAAATCATTTGATGATATGACAGCGGGTCAGTTTCTGGAAGAAAGACTGAAAGAGATAGGATTAAAAAAATAAAAAATTATCTTATTAATCGTTGCTACCACTTGGTGGATCAATTCCTAATTCTGCTAAAACAAGATTTGAAATATCATCTGTCGGTCTTGCGTAGAGAAGAACATCAACTCCTGGAACACCTGCACTTAGGACGTGAGTATAATTTTCTCTTTCTGAAACTACATTAATTGCATTGCTAATTTTTTCAAAAAGTGGCTTGAATAAATCCTGCTCTTTCTGCGCAATTGATGTTTGTGCTTCATTTTGGAATTTTTGAATAGAAGCTTGAAGGTTTTGTAATTCTTCTTGCTTGTCTGCTCTTATAAGATCCGTCATTGTAGCTGCTGTTTTCTGAAATGCATCTGCTTTACTTTGAAAATCCGTTATTTTAGATTGTAACTGATTTTGAAGCTGAGTTCCGTAAGCTTGTACTTCACTTTGTACTTGTTTTGTCTCAGGCAAAAAGCTAAGTATATACTCAACATTTGTATACCCTATCTTAATATCTTGAGCTATAGTTACAAAATTGATTAAGAAGACACTTACTATAAATAAACTTATTTTTTTCATGCTTTTAATTTTAAATTTAAAATTAGTTATTTTTTTTAGTTAGTCCTAAATCTTCCATCACATAATCAGTGTAGTCATGAATCGGGTTTGTATACAATAATACAGGCTCTGAGGATTTATCAAATATTATCTGTAACCTGTTTTGTTTAGCAACATTTTCAATTGATTCAAATAGAATATCTTGTATGGGTTGAATCAACTCCTTCTTTTTTAAAAAATATAGACCCTCAAACCCAAATACCTTCTGTTGGTAACCTCTAGCTTCTTTCCACTCTTCATCAAGTAGAATTCTTTTTTCTTCATACATTTCTTTAGTTAGTAATATCTCCTCGTTTTTAAGAATAACTTCTTTTTTTTCTAACTCTAAATACATATCGCTTACTTCTTTCTCCCATGCTTTTGAAAGATTATCTATCTCGGTTAATGCTTCTTTATATTCAGGCATACTATTTAATATAAAGTCTGAGTTTACATATCCAAACTTTTGAGAAAATCCATCTGTTGAAAATATTAAAAATAAAAAAAGAAAAAATGATCTTATCATCGTAGTTGCTGCCCGATTGAAAAATGAAACTGTGGTCCTGATCTATTTGGTTGACCCGGTAGTTTATCAAATCCATATCCCCAATCTATACCTAATAATCCAAAAGCTGGCATAAAAATTCTAACACCTAGCCCTGCAGATCTATAAAGATCAAAAGGGTTGAAGTCTTTTTGGGAGTTCCAGTTATTTCCTGCCTCAAGAAATGTTAATCCAAATATGGTAGCATTTGGATTTAAAGAAATTGGATGCCTCAATTCGAATACAAATTTGTTATAAATCGTTCCACCTCTTATATTTCTTTCTATATCTAAAGGAACTAAAGAATTGTTTTCATAACCCCTTAGTGCTATTCTTTCTGTACCTAATAAAAAGTTACTGTATGATCCAGATAATCCATCTCCTCCTAAATAAAATCTTTCAAAAGGACCAATTTTATTTTCATCTCCATAAGCACCTATATATCCAAAATGAGCTCTAGATTCTAAAATTAGATCTCCAATAATTCTAGTGTAGAATTTAGAATCAAACATCCACTTATGGTATTCAGCCCATTTATATCTTTCTTGAGGTTCAGCGGTTTCATAATTTATATTATTCCATTTAGAGTATGGAGGTGTAATTGCAACATCCAAAGAAAACATAGATCCACTTCTTGGAAACATTGGGTTATCTACGCTATTTCTTGAAATATTTGTTTTAAATGCTATGGTGTTTGTGACGCCTGTATCGAAGCCAAGTGATTGTCCAAAATTAAATAGGTCATAATTGTAGTAAAGTAATGAGTTTGATATAATAAAGAAGTCATCAGGCCAGACAATTCTTCTACCCAATCCAATTGTTATAGCATGAACTTTCATTGACCCAATAATTTTACTGTCCTTAGATGTTTGTCCACCATATCCATATCCACCATATCCATATCCACCGTAGCCTCCATATCCACCGTAGCCTCCATATCCACCGTAGCCTCCATATCCACCAAGTCCACCGTAGCCTCCATATCCACCAAGTCCACCATAGCCTCCATATCCACCGTATGGATTATAACCTCCAGTTCCAAAGAAATCTAACATTCTATTAACAGAATAACTATAATTTATACTAAAGTTATTAGGTTTTCTGCCACCGAGCCATGGTTCTGAAAAAGTAAAAGAATAGGTTTGAAATTGTCTTCCATTTGCTTGAACTCTCACGGATAGTTTTTGACCATCACCAACAGGTAGAGGTCTCCATTTATCTAGATCTTTAATATTTTTTACTGAGAAATTACTAAAGCTTAAACCAACTGTTCCTACGAACCCAAAGTATCCACCCCAACCACCAGATAGCTCCACTTGATCACTAGGCTTTTCTTGAACCTCCCAAGTAATATCAACAGTCTCATTTTGAGGATTAGGAACAGGAATAGGATTGATGTTTTCTGGATCGAAATAACCAAGCTGAGAAAGCTCCCTTTGTGTTCTTATTAATTCAGATCTATTATATTTTTGACCTGGTATTGTTCTAAGTTCTCTTCTAATTACATGATCACTTGTTCTGTCATTTCCTTTGATTAATATTTTGTTTATTGTGGCTTGTGCCCCC
>Ga0209433_10000483_pt1 | contig 12293 bp, 8 predicted proteins | sample METZYME_5_50m_FD_187552 | JGI IMG/M metagenome (GOLD analysis project Ga0209433, IMG submission 187552) | Marine microbial communities from oxygen minimum zone in mesopelagic equatorial Pacific - METZYME_5_50m (SPAdes) (version 2) | ecosystem: Environmental > Aquatic > Marine > Oceanic | place...
CCTAACTGAATCCTGAATAATAGGGACATAAGAACTCCTATTATACCCATAACAATAACTCCGGTTACAAAGTATTGCTTTGCTATCATTTTATGATCTTGACTAAAGATCCATTTTGTTATGAAAGTTTCTTTATGGTGATGAACATGTTCATCGTGATTATCTACATTATTATTAACAGCTACAGACATTTTTATATTTTTTATTGTATAATTTCTGAGAAAGTTTGTTGTTCATTAATCCATTTTTTAAAGTCTTTTTCAGACTCAACTATTATTTTCATTTGCATATTATAGTGTGATGATCCACATATTTTCGCACACAAAAGTAAGTAATCAAATTGATATGGCTCAAGAGATTCTTCTCCTTTTGCGATTAATTCTTGGCTGTTCTCATACCTAATTTTATTAATTCTATTTACTTTATCTACAACGTCGGCATTCATTCTCATATCTGCTGTCGTGATTGTAGGCGTAAATGAAAATTCAGTAATCATCCCAGGGACACAATTCATCTGAGCTCGGAAATGTGGCATGTATGCAGAATGTAAAACATCTTGTGATCTAAATTTGAAAATCACTTTTCTATCAACAGGCAAATGAAATTCTTGTGTTACTACAATATCATCCAATCCGTTGGGATCTGATGAGTCAATTCCAACAGTATTTCTACCATCATAATCATTTAAAAATCTAACATTTGCATCGCCTAAAACATTATCCTCACCAGCATATCTTGCTTTCCAATTCCACTGTTGTGCATAAAGCTCAATAACCAAAGCATCCTCATCTTCCTCAAAATTCATGATTTGTGACCATGTTGTCATACCATATAATATCAATCCAAATAAAACAATTGCTGGAATTATAGTCCATATAAACTCGAGCTTATTATCATGAGTAATAAAACTCGCTTTTGTGTTTTTTAAACCTCTATATCTGTATGAAAAATAATGCAATAAAGCTTGGGTTATAATTTGAACAAACATTATTAAAGCAAACGAAACAAAAAACAACGTATCATATGTGCTACCATGCTCAGAAGCTGCCTCAGGTAATAATACCTTGGTATAAGAAACGAAAGAAAAAATTGTAACTAAATAAATAAAAACTAAAAATGCAAACATTAATTTACCATGTAAATCATTGTCTTTATAGTTAGCTACTTGAGAATTATCTCTTTTTTTACCAAGATTAGAAACTTCAAAAATTTTCACAATCTGCCAAACAGATATTGAAAGAAGTACTACTGTTATTATTGATAAAATTATTGTCATTATTATTTAATCATTAAAATGGATAAACAAATCTTTTACTTTCTTCATTAAATGGATCACCTTTAGCTTCAAGAGGTGCTTTTGTCAGTGATGAGAATACTACATATAAAAACAATCCTCCAAAAAACAAAACTGAACTAATCTCAGGAATTCCAATTCCCCATTGATCTCCAACGGCTGATGGCATAATCATATTGTATACATCAATATAATGACCAAAAAGAATTATTATTCCAGCCATTACAATAATCCAATTAACCCTTTTAAAATTACTACTTACTAAGATCAAGAATGGAAGAATAAAATTAATAACAACCATACCCCAAAATGGAATTGTATAGTCTTCAATTCTAGAAATAAAATAAACTACTTCTTCTGGAATATTCGAATACCATATAAGCATAAACTGGGAAAACCATAAATAAGTCCAGAAAACACTGAAACCAAACATAAACTTACCAAGATCATGTATGTGATTATCATTAACATTTGGAAGATAACCTTTTGATTTCAAGTAAATAGAAATTAATGCTATTGTTGTGACACCAGAAACAACCATACTAGCAAAAACATACCACCCAAATAAAGTACTGAACCAGTGTGGATCAATTGACATAATCCAATCCCATGACATCATAGACTCAGTTACTAAGAAAAACACCAAGAATCCTGCAGCAAGTTTGAAGTTTTTAACGTGATATTTATTATCAGTTGAATTATCTTGGGCAATTGAAAATCTTCTAGAAATATATCTATATAGACTCCAACCCAGCAAATAAATAAATCCTCTAATTAGGAAAAAATAAGGGTCTAAATATCCACTTTTTGCTTTTATTATTTTATCATGCTCAACAACTTCAGGATCCATCCAAATAAATAAATGATTAAAGTGTAGAACAGATAGAATCAATATTATTAGGACTAATAATCCACCTGGTAGTAAATAACCAGTTATTCCTTCCATCACCCTGAATAACACAGGAGACCAACCTGCCTGAGATGCTCTTTGAATAGCATAAAATGCTAATGTTCCAAGTGAAATCATGAAAAAGAAAAATGCTGCTACATAAAGGGCAGCCCAAGGCCTATTAGCTAGCTGATGAAATACATGTTCATCATGTGACATGTGGTGGGAATCATCAGATGAATGAGAATCATAAGCATGAGAATCCGATGAATGGGAATCATCCGATGAATGCGAGTCATGACCATGTGAGTCTGATGAATGAGAATCATGATGCATATTAGCTATCATTTCTTTAGACTCCTCAATTGTTTTTGGAGCATTATAAAATCCATGTCCAATACCCAAGAGTCCCAACACAATCAATGAAAAGGATAAAATTTTGATATTTCTTGATATTACGTACATTATTTAATTAAATCTTCTCTGAGTTTTAAAACATATTGAGCAATTTGCCAGCGCTCTTCATCGTCAACTTGACCTGCATGAGAGCCCATTAAATTAATACCATGCATCAAAACATGATAAATTGACCCTTCAGTTATATCACGATCAGCATAACTTGGAATACCCAAAAACTTTTCTCTTTCCATTAATATACCCTGACCATCACCTTTTGATCCATGACAAACTGAGCAATATATATCATACATTTTTTTACCATTTTTCAAGTTCTCTTCATTATTAACTAGGGGAGATTTTAAATTCAATTTTGCAGACTCATACCCTTCATTAGAGTCTTCGTATTCATAAGGCTGCCATCCTCTAGGTACTGATCCTTCAGCAGGTAATTGTGCTTGAATTCCATTAGGAAAAGCATCTGACTCTTGATAAGTCTTGTAACCAACAGATTCATACATATTAGGGAAGTATTGATAGTTTGGTTTAGATGGGTCAAAACATGAAGTAATTGACATTATCAAAACTATAAGGCTTATATGTTTTAAAATTCTAATCATTGATTTTCTATAACCTCTTTATAAGCATCCTCAAATGATATCTTTCCATCTGCAAAAATTTGTTTAACTGAATTAATTTTTTCTTTAATAGAACTAATAGCTTTATTTACTTTTTCATATTCAGGATGTTTTTCACTCACTTCACTCTTTTTGGAAATCCAATGTTTTCTGTAAATACGTAAACCTGAATTCTTAGCATATTGCTGACCTCTTCCTCTGGTAAATTGTATTCTTAAATTAGATGAACCATCAGAATATTTTCTGGCATGAAAAACAAAACCAATAGTAATTTCAGAATCCGTTTTAGTTTCCTCAAAATTATGGATTTCTTCATCTTGAGTATTATCTGGTTTTTTTACTGGCTCATCAATAACTGTTAAATCATAAAAATCTGTAGTTTTTATTATTGATTTAATCTTACTTTCATTTCCGTAAATAGGTATCTGAATCAAAAACTTATCATCAGTAGTTTCTGGAATTGGATTTTCAGCTTCTTTAAATGGCCAAAGTCTACTTCTTAGATAAAAGGTAATAACCATTAGGTGTCCTGTAAAGAAAACCGTTAACTCAAACATAACTGGAACAAAAGCAGGTAAGTTTTCTAATAAGCTAAAGCTTGGCTTTCCACCAATATTTTGAGGCCAATCGACAATCATTATGTAATTGATCATTAATACACCAAAAGTAAAACCTATACAACCATAAATAAAAGCTGCAATTGCTATTCTAGTTGGTTTTAAATCCAATAAGTGATCAAGACCATGCACAGGGAAAGGTGTAAATACCTCCTCTATCATAATTTTGTTCTTTTTCAGATTCTTGATAGCATCTAATAGCTTATCATCATCATCATAAACAGCATGTATAAATTTTTCTGCCATTATTTCTTTTTATCTCTTAATTCTTTATAATTATCACCTGATGATTTCAATATTGTTTTGACTTCAGCTTGAGCAATTACTGGAAAAGTTCTTGCGTACAATAAAAATAGTACAAAGAAAAATCCAATTGTACCTAGGAAAATTCCTATGTCAACAAAAGTCGGTGAAAACATAGTCCAAGATGATGGCAAATAGTCTCTATGTAATGATGTAACAATAATTACAAATCTCTCAAACCACATTCCTATATTAACTACAATTGAAATAACAAATGAAAAAACAATACTTGTTCTTAATTTTTTAAACCACATAAATTGTGGAGAAAATACGTTACAAGTCATCATTGCCCAATAAGCCCACCAATAGGGACCAGTTGCTCTATTTAAAAACGCATACTGTTCATACTCAACACCAGAATACCAAGCAATGAATAATTCTGTTATGTATGCGCAACCAACTATTGATCCAGTAATCATTATGACAATATTCATCAACTCAATATGTTGAACAGTAATATAGTCCTCTAGATTACATACTTTTCTCATAACTATTAATAAGGTTTGAACCATTGCAAAACCTGAAAAAATAGCTCCTGCCACAAAATATGGTGGAAAAATAGTTGTGTGCCAACCAGGGATTACAGATGTTGCAAAGTCAAAGGATACAATGGTATGAACTGATAATACAAGTGGTGTTGCTAATCCTGCTAAAACCAATGATACTTCCTCAAACCTCTGCCAATCCTTTGCTCTTCCGCTCCATCCAAAACTGACCAAACTATATATCTTTTTTTGAAATGGTTTTACAGCTCTGTCTCTAATCATGGCAAAATCTGGAAGCAAACCAGTCCACCAAAAAACTAGTGAAACTGTTAAATATGTTGATATTGCAAACACGTCCCAAAGCAGTGGTGAATTAAAGTTAACCCACAATGATCCAAACGTATTTGGAATTGGAACAATCCAATATGCTAGCCATGGTCTTCCCATGTGAATTATTGGGAATAAACCTGCTTGTATAACAGAAAAAATTGTCATCGCCTCAGCTGATCTATTAATTCCCATTCTCCATTTTTGCCTAAACAAAAGCAACACTGCTGAAATCAAAGTACCTGCATGACCAATACCTACCCACCACACAAAATTTGTTATATCCCAAGCCCAACCAACTGTTTTATTAAGACCCCAAGTTCCAATTCCTGTAGAAATTGTATAAATAATACAACCAATACCCCACATAAATAGAGTCAAAGAAATTCCAAAGACAATCCACCACTGTTTGTTTGCACTTCCCTCAATTGGTCTGGCAACATCAACAGAAATCTGATGATAAGTTTTATTACCAGTTACTAATGGTTTCCTAATCGGTGCTTCGTAGTGAGATCCCATTTTAAATATTATATATTTTTAAGTTTATCATTATTTCTAACTTTTACGTGATAAAAAACATTAGGTTTTGTACCAACGTATTCAAGAAGATGATACACTCTATCATCTTTCTTTCTTTTATAAACTTCACTTTCTTTATTATTTATATCTCCAAAACTCATAGCTCCAGTTGAACATGCAGCTGAACATGCACAAGCATCGTTGAATTCATTCTTATCAACTTCTCTTCCTTCATTTTTTGCTTTTAAGATAACAGCTTGAGTTGACTGAATACAAAAAGAACATTTTTCCATTACTCCTCTTGAACGAACAACAACATCTGGGTTTAGAACCATTTTACCTAAATCATCATTCATATTGAAATCAAACTCATCATTATTATTATATAAAAACCAGTTAAATCTCCTTACTTTATAAGGACAGTTGTTAGCACAATATCGAGTTCCTACACATCTGTTGTAAGCCATATGATTTTGACCTTGACGACCATGAGAAGTTGCAGCCACCGGACAAACAGTTTCACATGGTGCTTGGTTACAGTGCTGACACATAACAGGCTGAAAGACAACCTGAGGATTTTCATTAGGATCTTCCATGTCACCAAAAACTGTTAGAGAATCGGAAAGGCCATTAATGTTTTCTTTATTTTCTTTATCATCAATAAATGAAACATCAGACGAATAATACCTGTCAATTCTCAACCAATGCATGTCCCTAGATTTTCTAACTTCTGCTTTACCAACTACAGGAACATTATTTTCAGCATGACATGCAATAACACAAGCTCCACAACCAGTACAAGCATTCAGGTCGATAGACAAATTAAAATGATGACCTATAGATCTATCAAATTCTTCCCAAATATTTACCTCTTTTTTATTAACTGCTGTTTCAATATGATTTTTTGACACTACAGGTATTGGATTCCAGTAATTTTTATTTTTTGTATTGAAAACCTCCAAAGTAGTTTCTCTTACAATATCACCTCTACCCATCAATGTATTGTGTAATTGAACACAAGCAAACTCATGAATTTCATGAACAGGCTTAATGACTACATCCTGAACTTTTGAGAAATTTTTATAAAGCAAAAAAGCATTAGAACCTGTCATCATCTCGGACTTCAGCCCTGAACTTCTTCCATAACCAAAGGATATTCCAACAGTACCTTGAGCTTGTCCTGGCTGGATTAAGACAGGGAGTTTAATCTCAGAATCTCCAAGACTAACCATTGCGTAATTACTATTCAATGCACCATTGGCTTCATTATAATTTTTTAAACCAATTGATTTAGCATCTACTTTTGATATAGTTAAATAATTATCCCATGAAACTCTAGAAATAGGGTCGGGAAATTCTTGTAGCCAAGGATTATTGGCTTGTTGACCATCACCCATTCCAATTTTTGAATAGAGACAAAGTTCGAAATTTTTGACTTCATTATTTATTAGTTTTGAAATTGAGTATGAAAAATCAACGTTAGTCAATTTAGGTTTAAAATTATCTTCAATCGAATAAACACCATCATGTATTGCTTTATTCCAAATTGAATTTGCATCCAAAATATTTTTATTCCAATTATCTTTTAATACGTCATGTATAGAATTATCATTTCCTGACCATCTCAACAAACATTCCTCGGACTGTCTAGTGTCAAATAAGGTTCTAATAGTTGGCTGACAAAGGCTGTATTCACCATTAATGAATTGAAAATCTCCCCAGGATTCTAAATAGTGGGATGCTGCAGCAACATATTTACAAATAGAAGAAGTCTCATCCATTTTCATTGAAATATTTACTGAAAATTCTAATTTTTTAATGGAGGATGAGAACAAATCTGGGTTAGGAAGAGTGTATGCCGGATTGATACCAAACATTATAATCCCTGAAATTTCTGATCTATTAATCTTTGTTAAAACTTCATTAATCTTTTTATCATCACCCTTGCGAATTAAAGAGATCTTAGTTGAGCTTTTAGCTTTGCTCAAGATCAAATCATTTATTGAGTTTGTAAGTATTTGAGCATGAACATTATCAATTCCACACACCAACAGAGCTGAATTGCCAAATGATATTAATTCATTGTAAATTTCATTTAACTTTACATCATATATTTTGTCTAATTCAGGTAAAATTAAATCTAGCTTGGCAACCTTTTTATAAAGATGTGCTAAAAAAAGTTTTTGAGTTGCAACTTTCATAGGAACCCTCACATCAGCATTAGCACCAGTTACTGACATGTTCGATTCAACTTGAACATGTTTCGACATTTGTGCCTTAGTATCTTTAGATTTTGTTGGTATTCTACCTTTTGCATATTCACCATCATAATTGGAGCCTAACCAATCACCAAGGAAATCAGCACCAATTGATAAAATATATTTAGCATGCTTGAAATCATAGTAAGGTATTGCCCGCTTACCATACATAATTTCATGTGCATCTAGAACAGAACTTTCCGAAATTGAATCATATTCTAAATGAGTTACGTTAGGATATTTATCAGTAAAGTCTTTGATAATTTTAGATGTTGTGGGACTAGCTATCGTATTTGTTAATAATACAACAGGCTTGTTATTAAATCTTAATGAATCTAATTTTTCAATAATTTCTGTATCAAAATCAACCCACGAAATATCCTTTCCATTTGAAATTGGACCTTGAATTCTAGCACTGTCATACATAGATAAGATAGATGCGTGAACTCTAGCATTAGCTGATCCATGGAAGTTAGCAAGCTTGTTGTTTTCAATTTTGATGGGTCTACCCTCGCGAGTCTTAACTAGGATATTGGCACAATCATATCCATTAAACATTGAGGTCGCATAAAAACTTGCAATTCCAGGTCTTAACCTCTCAGGCTGAATTACATAAGGAACAGATTTATGCACTGGTCCCTCGCAACTAGCCAATACCGCAGCTGAGGTACTAAAACCTAAGTACTTTAAAAAATCTCTTCTGTTTGTGGAGGATTCTTTTAAAGATTTATCGTCTTCAAGCAGACTATCAATAGGTAAACTATCGACAAATTCATTTTGTCTTAAAGTGTCTACCTGAGCACTATTTGTGAGCTCAATTTCGCTTTTCCAATATTTCTTTAAATTCTTATCCATTTATAATTAATAGTGGCATTTTCCACATTCCAATCCTCCCATTTGTGCAATTGTTAACTTTTCAACACCATATTTTTTTGACAATTCCTCATGAATTTTGGTGTAATATTCATTGTCCTTAACATTAACATTAGTTTCTCTGTGACAATTAATACACCAACCCATTGTTAATGATGAATGCTGATAAGCAATTTCCATTTCCTCAACGGGTCCATGACATGTTTGACAATCAACGCCGGCAACATTAACATGTTGTGAATGATTGAAATAAACATGATCTGGAAGATTATGAATCCTAACCCATTTTACAGGTTCAACATCCCCGGTATATATTCTCTTATTTTCATCCCATCCAACAGCTTTATAAAGTTTTTTTATTTCATTTGTGTAAAAGTCTTTTGTATATCCTTTTTCTAAATCTTCTTCTCCATCATACTCAGCAATATTTTCATGACAATTCATACAAACATTCAGAGATGGTATTCCAGAATGCTTAGAGACTCGAGCTGATGAGTGGCAATATTGACAATCTATTTGATTATCGCCCGAATGAATTTTGTGTGAGTAATGGATTGGTTGTATTGGCATGTAACCCTGATCAATTCCAACTTGCATTAACCATCCATATGCAAAATACGCACTAGATAGAAGGAAGAAAACTACAGAACAAAAGACCAAAAATTGGTTTCTGATAAATAAGAGCCATATTGACTTACTTGGTTTTTTTGGCTTTTTCTTAATAACAACATAATTATCATCCCATCCACTTCTTATAGCAATTTCACGTAATGTTCTATTAACTAGGTATAACATCGTGATCAATACCATCAAGACGATTATCATAGCAACCAATATAATGTCCTGAGAAATTAAACCTTGAGTTTGTACCTGAGCAACTGCAGCATCACCAGCAGCTGTCGCAACTACAGGTTCAGGCTTGTAATCAGTATAGGCTAAAATATTGTCAATATCTTCATTAGATAACTGTGGAAAAGCGTTCATTGCTAATTTATTCCACTCCTCCCAAACCGCAACGGCACGTTCATCACCTGATTTAATCATCGCAGAACTATTCTTTATCCATGTATACAGCCATTCCTTTTCATATTTTTCGGTAACTCCAGCAAGCTTAGGACCAACTAAGTTTTTGTTAAGTTTATGACAAGCAGCACAATTAGCATTGAAAAGAGATTTACCTTTAGCGATGTCAACATCCTGAGAATGAGACGAAAACGAAAAAAAGAACACTAGAAAAAAGAGCGCAAAAAAGCTCTTAACATTTTTTATAAAAAGAAAGTTAGTTTTGGTTTTTAAAAGGTTGTTTTTTCTAGTTTCCAACAATCAAAAATTGCTCGTTCTTTTAAAGGGGATAAATATAATAAAGAATTATTATATTAGGAAAAAAAATAAAGGGATTTTTCTCTAATTTTGAATGATTATAAATTGGTTTGTAATGTACTATGTAATGTATAATAAATTTTACAAAAAAATTAACCTAATTTATTTATTTGTTTTAATTATTTCAGGAACTTGTTTTTCTCAAAATTCAGATTCAAAAATTAATGAAAATCCTAACTTTAAAAAACTATTAGATTTGTCAAAAGAAGCTAATAATGAGTACTTTAACTCTAACTATTTTTCTATACAAGTATATAGTGGTCCCATCAAAGAAGCTGATTCAATTTTAAATTTTGTTAAAGATAATTATCTAAAGGATTCGATTTATTTCTTTTTTGAAACTCCGAATTATAAAGTTCAGGTTGGAAAATTTCAATCTAAAATTGATGCACAAAAAAAATTAAGATCAGTAATAAAAGATTTTAGATCTGCGTTTATTTTAAAGCCAAATACTAAGACTTGATTTTCTTTTTTACCTCCAACTCATTATAGAACTCCAAAACATCGCCAACTTTTATATCGTTATAGTTTTTAAGCTGTATTCCACAGTCATACCCTTTTGAAACCTCTTTTACATCATCTTGAAATCTTTTTAATGATGCTAAAGTTGTTGACGTTATAACAATCCCATCTCTGATTAGTCTGACGTTAGATTTTCTATAAACTTTTCCATCGGTCATCATGCAACCAGCAATTGTACCTATTTTTGAAATTTTAAAAGTTTCTCTAATTTCTGCATTACCTGATACTTCCTCTTTTAAATCTGGTGACAACATTCCTTCCATAGCATCTTTTAAATCATTTATTGCATCATATATAATTGAATAGTTTCTTATATCTACGTCTTCTTTGTCGGCTATGCTTCGAGCATTACCAGAGGGTCTAACATTAAAACCAATAATTATAGCATCAGATGCTGAAGCTAATAGAACGTCTGATTCTGTAATGGCTCCAACTGCTTTATGAACAATATTAACATGTATTTCATCAGTTGATAATTTTTGAAATGAATCAGATAAAGCTTCAACTGAACCGTCAACATCACCTTTCAAAATGATATTTAATTCTTTAAATTCACCTAATGCAATTCTTCTCCCTATTTCATCAAGGGTTAAATGTTTTTGAGTTCTAACACTCTGTTCTCTTACAAGTTGTGTTCTTTTAGATGCAATTTGTTTAGCCTCTTTTTCATCTGCAAATACATTAAACTTATCACCAGCTTGAGGAGCTCCATCTAAACCTAACACCGAGACTGGCACAGATGGTCCAGCAGAATTAATTTGATTACCTCTTTCATCATATAATGCCCTTACTTTACCACTATACTGACCTGCTAAAAAATAGTCTCCTACAGACAGATTTCCATTTTGTACTAGCAATGTTGTGATGTAGCCTTTTCCTTTGTCAAGCCTAGCTTCGATAACCGATCCATTAGCAGCTTTATCAGGGTTTGCTTTAAGCTCAAGTAATTCTGCTTCAAGCATTATTTTTTCTAGAAGTTCTTCAATACCGGTTCCTTTAAGGGCTGAAATATCATGGGATTGAACTTTACCTCCCCAATCCTCAACTAGGATATTCATTCCAGAAAGTTTTTCTTTTATTTTATCTGGATTTGCCACATCTCTATCAATTTTATTGATAGCTATAACCATCGGAACACCAGCTGCTTGGGCATGACTAATTGCTTCTTTTGTTTGTGGCATAATATCATCATCAGCAGCGATGACTATTACAGCAATATCTGTAAGTTGAGTTCCCCTGGCTCTCATTGCAGTGAATGCCTCATGACCTGGTGTATCTAGAAAAGTAATTTTTGACCCATTTTTTAATTCAACATTATAAGCACCAATATGTTGAGTTATACCACCTGATTCACCAGCAATAACATTTTCATTTCTAATAAAGTCCAGTAATGATGTTTTGCCATGATCAACATGACCCATTACAGTAACTATTGGTGGTCTAGGTTTGAGATTATTTGGGTCGTCATTATCATCATCTTGTATTGATTCCTCGATTTCTGCAGTTACAAATTCAACTGCGTACCCAAATTCATCAGCAACTAATGTTAAAATTTCAGCATCAAGTCTTTGATTCATTGTTACCATAATTCCAAGAGACATGCACGCTGAAATTATATCATTTCCAGAAACCTCCATCATTGTAGCTATCTCACCCACTGTAATAAATTCTGTGACTTTAATAACTTTCTTTTCAGCCTCTGTTTTTTCTATATCTTCTTCTGTTCTTTTCTTATGAGTATCTCTTTTTTCTTTTCTATATTTTGATGCTTTAGATTTTGAAGAGGTTTGTA
>Ga0209433_10000484_pt1 | contig 12289 bp, 12 predicted proteins | sample METZYME_5_50m_FD_187552 | JGI IMG/M metagenome (GOLD analysis project Ga0209433, IMG submission 187552) | Marine microbial communities from oxygen minimum zone in mesopelagic equatorial Pacific - METZYME_5_50m (SPAdes) (version 2) | ecosystem: Environmental > Aquatic > Marine > Oceanic | place...
TAAATCTACAACTTCTAATAATCTAAATAAATTCGTCCAATCCTATCAAGCAGTAGCAATATTTATGTTTACATTCTCTGTTCTAATTGCTTTATCAATTTTCCAAAAGGGAGGACCTGTTGGAGAAATTGTTTACAAGACTTTTGAATGGTGTTTTGGCTATGGAATTTATGCAATGCCTGTACTTTTCTTATATGGAGCTGCAATATTGATACGAGACAAAGAGATAATAAAATCACAGAAAGTCCTAATAGGAACTTTCTGGGTACAAATAATCTCATCAGCTGCTTTTCATTCGCTCATTCATTCAGATCCAGTTCCAATAAGTGCTGGTTCAGAATTGATAACTAAATCTGGTGGACATATTTCAGCTTTTATAGTTCATCCATTAACAAATTTTTTTGGTTTGGAAATGACCCATACTTTACTTTTAATTTCATTAGTAATGTCAGTTTTGTATATGACTGATATTGAATTAAAAGATCTTATTGGAGGAGTTCAAGCAGTATTTAAATATATTTATAAATTTATTTATGCTTTCTTTTTGGCAAGAAAAGAAGCAAATAATTTACAAATTGAAAATATTTTGGATTCTGAGAAAATATCAAATAACACTGAACCAGTTAAAAATAATAGAGTTGGAAAAAATAAACTAAATGACAAAGTTAAAAATGTATCAAATATTACAGACTTAAAACAAAAGAAAGTTAAATCAACTTCAAAAGTAAATAATAAGTCTAAATCTTCAAATGAATATAAATTGCCTCCTGTTAGTTTATTAAAGCATGGTTCTTCATTATCAACTTCAAAAAAATTACTCCAAGAAACTGCTAAGGATCTAACTCAATTGCTTAACGAACATGGAGTAGAAGCAGAACTGACTAATGTTGTTCCCGGGCCTACTGTAACTCGTTATGAAATTGAACTTGCTCCAGGTGTTAAAGTTTCAAAAGTTACCTCACTTTCTCATGACATTGCTTATGCTTTAGCCACTCCAGATGTTCGATTGCTTGCACCTATTCCTGGAAGGAGTGCTATCGGGATTGAAATTCCTAACAGACAAAGAAAACTTGTATCACTTGGAGATGTATTGTCCTCTACTGATGCCAGTAAATTAACCCATCCTCTTAATGTTGGACTAGGTTTAGACATTGCTGGTAAACCAAGGTTTTTAAACCTTTCTGAATTACCTCACGTATTGATTGCAGGCCAAACAGGTGCTGGAAAATCGTCTTGTATTAATTCTATAGTTACATCACTTTTGATTCGAACAAATCCTGATGATGTCAAAATGGTAATGGTTGATCCTAAGAGAGTTGAGTTGGGTCAATACAATGACGTACCTCACCTACTTACAAAAGTTATTACTAATCCAAAAAAAGCAGTTGATGCTCTTAGTTGGGCTGTAGCTGAAATGGATAGAAGATATGACTTACTTGCAGACGGACAGGTTAGAGATATAAATGGTTATCACGAAAAATTTGATGCAGGCTTACTCGATGAAGAAAAATTTGATAGATTCCCATATATAGTTCTGTTTATAGACGAATTAAATGATCTAATGATGGTTGCTGGAAGAGAAGTTGAATCAGCAATTGTTCGATTAGCACAAATGGCTAGAGCAATTGGTATACACTTAGTAGTGGCAACACAAAGACCTTCTGTAGATGTAATTACTGGTGTCATGAAGGCAAACATCCCGTCAAGATTAGCTTTTTCTGTTGCATCGACAACTGATTCAAGAGTTATCCTTGATCAATCAGGTGCTGAGAAGCTTATTGGATTAGGTGATATGCTAGTTGTAACTGCTTCAAATCCTAGATTAGAAAGAATCCAAGGTGCTTGGGTAACTGAAGGAGAAATCAAAGATGTTGTTTCATGGGTGAAAGGACAGAAAGAAGCACAATATAATCCAGCTGTAACAGAAGAGCAAAAAAAATCAGGTACAACTACTCAAGAGGACTTTGGTGAAGACGAAGAATTAATTTCAACAGCCAAAGAACTTGTTATTAGATCTCAATTAGGATCAACATCAATGCTTCAAAGAAAGCTAAGGGTTGGTTTTGCAAGAGCTGGAAGATTGATGGATATTCTGGAAGCTCAAGGTATAGTTGGTCCCTCTGAAGGATCAAAAGCACGAGAGGTTTTGATTACAGTTGAAGAATTTGAAACAGATAATTTATCCTCTATTAATGAACAAGAAAACAATCAAGATACATCTACTGATAATAAAGAATCTGAAGATGATGAATCTTGGTATGAGTAATTAGACTTTAATTTCTCTACCTTTAATTATTCTTCTTCTAATTGCCGCAGATATTGTGTCAACGATTAATACCATAAGTATTGTTACAACTAATACTGTGCCTGCACGCGGAAAATCTCTAAAACGTAGCTGATTAATTAATTCTGCTCCAACTCCTCCTGCACCAACTACACCTAACACTGCAGATGCTCTCAAATTAATTTCAAATCTATAGAGCCAATACGATGTAATTGTTGGCATAACTTGCGGTATTACACCAAAAAAAAGTTCATTTAATTTTGTTCCCCCAGAAGATTTTATTGACTCAAGAGGACCTTCATCAATTCCTTCAATAACTTCAGAAGATAATTTTCCTAATGTGCCAATTGAATGTATTCCAACAGCTAATGTTCCTGTCAATGGACCAAGTCCTGTTATAGGCAAAAGCACAAATGCTAATATCAATTCAGGAAAAGCCCTGATAACATTCAGCACCTGTTTCGTTGCTCTACTGAAAGAGTTTAAAGAAACATTATTAGCTGCTAAAAATGATATAGGGAAACTAAATATAGCACCAATAACAGTACCAGCCCAAGCAATAAAAAGTGACTCACCAACTTTTGGCACTATTCTATCAATAGCTTCTTGTGACAAATCTAATGGGAACATTGCAGTTATAAGTATCCATACTTTGCTTGGAGCCGTTAAAAATCTTTCTGGTGTAATTTCAAGACCAGAAGCAGACCATATAGATCCTACAACTATCAGAACTGTTATTAAATATTTTAATACTCTTTGATTAACTGGTTGTTTAGGTATATTCATAATATTTTTCTTCTCAACCAAACGCTGAATTGTTCAATAGCTATGACCGCTGCAAGTATTAGAACAATGATTGGAGATATTCTATCAAACCTTAAGAAAATTCTCTGGGTTTCAATTATTCTTCCAACTCCTCCTGCACCAACTAGCCCTAAAATAACGGATGCTCTAATACAAAGTTCAAAAATATATAAAAAATAAGCTGTAAAGTTTGGAAGAATCTGTGGAAGGGCTGAAGTAAAGACCGCTTGATTGTGTTTAGCCCCACTTGCCTTGGCAGCCTCTAAAGGACCCAGATCGATACTATCAATTGTTTCAGATAGTAATTTTCCCATAATTGCCATTGAAAACATTATCAAGGCAAGTACTCCAGCAAAGGGCCCTAATCCAACCGCAACTGTAAACAGCATTGCCCAAAATAAGTCAGGGATAGTTCTAATAAAATTTAGAAAAGATTTGTAAATAAGATATGTAATTGTTGTTTGATTTGTTGCTCTAGATGCATAGAAGGAAAGAGGTAAAGCTATAAAGCAACCAAGAATGCTTGCGAGAATTGCAATTTGTATAGTTTCCAGTAATGCTTGAGATGCATTTTCGATTGCCCACTCCCACTTAGGATTAAATAATGTATCTGTAACAAGTTTTCTGTTTTCCCAATTTCTTTTAAAATCTTCTAAATTAAAACCTACCTGAAAAAAAGAAAAAATAGTCAAGGCAATGGCGAATGGATATCCAAAAATTGTTAATAAAGAAGGTAAAGGCTTCTTGGGTACTTTAATCATCTTCTCCTAGTAAATCTGAAGATTTTATTGCTCGGCCATAAATATTCTCAAAATCTTTATCGCTAACATCGTTCACTTTTCCGTCATATACGAGTTCACCATCTTTAAGTCCTATTAATCTTTCACCAAATTCTTTTGCAAGATCTAAGAAATGCAAGTTTACAACTGTCGTAATTCCAAGCTCTTGGTTTATTTCTTTAAGGTATTTCATAACAACCCTTGAAGTAATAGGGTCCAATGAAGCTACAGGCTCATCAGCTAACATTACTTTTGGTTTTTGTGCGAGTGCTCTAGCTATACCTACTCTTTGTTGTTGCCCTCCTGATAAATTTGACCCCCTAACATATGCTTTTTCTAATATTTCAACTTTATTTAATGATTCAAAAGCAATCTCTTTATCATCTTTTGGCCATAGTCCAAATATAGAACGTATTGATGAAACTTGGCTTAATCTTCCAGTTAAAACGTTTTTTAATACAGATGACCGATTTACTAAATTAAAAGTTTGAAATATCATACCTATATCAGATCTAATAATTTTTAATTCTTTTTTTGATGCATTAGTTACATTGCGTGAATCAACAATCACATTACCTTCAGTTGGCTTAACTAAATTATTAACAGTTCTTAATAAAGTCGACTTACCTGCTCCAGACATTCCTACAATAATTACAAAATCACCTTCGGGAATATCTAATGAAACATTGTTTAATGCTTTAACTCCACCTGGATATGTCACACTTACATTTTTAAATTCAATCATATTTTTCAAAAAAAAACTAGGGCAGTAATAACTGCCCTAGTTTTATATTAATTAGTCGTCGTACAGACCAAATTCTTCAGCTGCTTCTCTAACAACATCAAACTCTGAGTTTTCTGCAGGCACTAAATCAGTCCATCCATAAATTTCATCCATTATGGCTCTTCCTTCTTCAGTAGCAATATATTCAGCTAAAATATCATAAATTTGCTGCTTTATATCTTCAGGTAAGTCAGTTCTAACTGCAATAACATCATTTGGGATTTCTTCAGTAATTGCAAATGCTATAACTTTTTCACCTACATCAGCATTAGTTTTTCTTAATGTTCTTCTTGCATCATCATAAGTAACACCAAATTTCGCGTCACCATTATAAAGTCCAGCAATAACACCATCATGTGAACCAGCAAATCTTTGAGTTATATCACTTGTATAATCTATACCTGCTTTTTTAAGTTGAAGAGATGGATATAAATACCCAGAAGTTGAACCCTCTTCAACAAAAAGAACTTCTTCTCCCAACATAACAGATAGATCAGCTTCACAAGCAAGTCCTGGGCTTGTAGTAACGCCATCACGAACTTCTGGTATTAACCCACTGTCTCCGAATCCCCAACCTACCTGAAGTGCTTTTACATCAGGTGGTGTAGTTTCTGATCCAGTAACTAAAGTAGGAACACCGTTTATATTTTCAAATGCACCTATTACTGGGGTTGAATTACAGATACTTGCATCTGTTGTCCAGAATGTACCATGATATGAACCTGAGCCATACCTAACGGACTTAGCTATTGCTTCAAATCTTCTTGGAAATGCTTCCATTGCTGTTACATATCCTAAAGTTGCAAAAGCACCAACGTCAGCTTGGCCAGATCCCATTGCGACAAGCAGACCTGAATAGTCACTTGTTACAAATCCCTCAACTTCAATACCCAAACCATCAGTCAAAACTTTCATCATTGGTTGAATGTTGTCTAATAATTCGGCTTGTTCCGCGCTAGGTACAAAGCCAAAAACAATTTTATCAAGAGTCGGCGCAGCAGTAGTTGCTGGAGCCTCTAAAGTTTCGACTTCTTCCGTAGCAACGGGTTCTTCTACAGTTTCTTCAGCAGAGCCACCACAAGCAGTAGCTACTAATGCAAGACAGAGTAGAATTAGAAATGATTTTTTCATCATTATCCTCCGCTAGCTTATAATCTTATATTACATATTTAGAATTCAAGGTTCTTTAAATAAGTTAAAAATTTGAAAAATTTATTTCACCAAATTCTCTTAAAATAACTTCACCATTTAGATCTAAAACCAAAGTTATAGGTTGACCAACTACTTTGAAATAGTCTCTCAATTGAGGTGTGGAGAATCCAATTTTTAGTGTTCCGTTCAAGTTTTCATTTACCCACTCTAATGTTGGGCCGTACTCACTGTGTGCAAGTGCAATAACATCGTAATCATCTTGTAAATTTTTTAGTTCAGCTTCCAAGACAGGCAACTCCCGTCTACAAACACTTCAGTAATCTGCCCAAAAAACAACTATAGTTTTTTTATTAGTAAAGTTTTCAGAATCTTCAACAAGATTTGTATTAATAAATGAAAATGTTGTATCTGAAACTACATTTATGGATTCAACAGTCTCAACTTCAGCACTCTGAGAACAAGCCACTAAAACTAAAAAAAGCAAAATGAATCTTTTCATGAAATAATCATAATATGATTGAATAATAACTTTGCTAATGTAAATACTGTGAATATAGCACTGTTAAGCGTTGGTACAGAATTGTTATTAGGTGATACGATTAATACAAATCTATCATCTCTAGGTCAAATTCTATACAGCAATGGTTTTATATTATCCTCTGAAATTACAGTTCCAGACAATAAAGAAAATATTAAAGATGAGTTTTTAAAATTACTCAAAAATAATGATGTCATAATTACTTGTGGTGGAATTGGCCCAACAGAAGATGATTTTACGAAAGAAGTTATTTGCAGTTCATTAAATATAAATTTGGAAGTTGATGATGAACACCTATCATGGATGAAATCAAGATGGGAATCAAGGGGTTTATCTATGCCAGAAACAAACATAAAACAAGCTGAAATTCCTGTTGGATCAAAAAAATTAAACAACTCCCAAGGAACTGCACCAGGAATACTTATAAATCACTCAGGAAAATATATTTTTATTCTTCCTGGCCCTCCTAGAGAATTTAATCCTTTAGTAATGGATCAAGTAGTCCCTCTGTTAAAAGAAAACTTTCCAAAAACTAATAAGGATTATGAGTTTGTTTTATTTTTCAATCAAGCTGAATCATCGCTAGCTGATGAAATTAATAAATTTAAACCTGAAGGAATAGACATTGCCTACTTAGCAAGTAAAGGAATAATTAAACTCAGATATGATAAAAATTCAGTAAATGAAGTTAAACTTAATAAATTCTTAAATCAACTAGATACGGGATTCAAAGATTCAATTATTAGCTATGAAAATATTCCCGCTTCTAAAGCTTTATTTAATTTACTTAAAGAAAAAAAATTAACTCTATCATTAGTTGAAAGTATTACAGGAGGTAACTTATCCTCAGAAATAATAAATTTTCCTGGCGCAAGTTCGGTGTTATTAGCTGCGAATACGCTTTATTCAAATGAAGCTAAAAAAGAATACCTCTCAAGTAATATTTCAGATAATTGGGATGCATTGTCTAAACAACTTGCGGAAAAATCACTAGAGAAATATAATTCTTCAATTTCTTTAGCTATTCTTGGAGAAGCAGGACCTATTCCATCAAGTGAATATAAAATTGGAGAAATATTTATAGCTATCTCAAATAAAAAAGAAACAGTTACTTTTAATCATAAGTTAAGAGGCAGTAGAGAAGATATAATTGCAAGATCAGTAAATAATGCCATATGGGACTTAATTAATTTCATAAAATAATTGTATTCGAACAAATGTTCGACTAAAATATGTCATAGTAAGATGTTTTAATAAATATTAATTATTGTTATTAAAGGAGCTAAAAATGGATAAAGACAGGGCAAAAAAATTAGATACGGTATTTTCTCAAATTGAAAAGCAATTCGGAGAAGGATCCCTTATGAAACTAGGTTCCGATCAAGTTAAAAAGATACCTGCAATTTCTACGGGGGCATTATCAATAGATCTCGCATTGGGCATAGGCGGTGTTCCTAAAGGACGAGTAATCGAGATTTATGGACCGGAAAGTTCTGGTAAAACAACACTGTCATTACACATAGCAGCTGAAGCACAAAAAGCTGGTGGAGTCGCAGCCTTTATTGATGCTGAGCACGCTTTAGATCCTATTTATGCAAGTTCTTTAGGAGTCGATGTAGACGAACTTTTAGTCTCACAGCCTGATACCGGAGAACAAGCTTTAGAAATTGCAAATATGCTTATTGATTCAGAAGGTGTAGATGTAGTAGTTATTGATTCAGTAGCTGCATTAGTTCCACAGGCAGAAATTGATGGTGAAATGGGTCAATCACATGTTGGATTACAAGCAAGATTAATGTCCCAAGCATTGAGAAAATTAACTTCTTCTATAAATAAGACTCAAACAACAGTTATATTCATTAATCAAATAAGGGAAAAAATTGGTGTTATGTGGGGATCACCTGAAACAACAAGTGGAGGTAGAGCATTAAAATTTTACGCATCAGTTCGTATTGATATTCGCAGGATAGAAACTCTTAAAATTGGTGCTGAGATGATTGGAAATAGAGTAAGAGCAAAAATTGTAAAAAACAAAGTTGCACCACCATTCAAAGAAGCTCAATTTGACATAATGTTTGGTCAAGGAATATCAAGAGAAGGATCATTATTAGATGTCGGTGTTGACCATGGGATTGTTAGAAAAGCAGGAGCATGGTTTACATACGATGAAGTCCAACTCGGACAAGGTAAAGAAAATTCTAAACGATTCCTTAGAGAGAATGCTGATATTGCACTTCAATTAGAAACGGATGTTTATAAGGCAGTAGGATTAATTGAATCTGATTCAACAGAAGATACACCAAAAGAAGTAGCTGAAGATACTACAACTGAGTAATAAATTTAAAATTTAATTACATTTTAATTTTATAATCTAAATGTGGACCAATTAGTTGAAATAAAATCAAAAATACAAATTAACCCATCAAGGGTTGGATTGAAATATTTCATTAAAACTTTTGGTTGCCAGATGAATGAACATGATTCAGAAAGAATATCTGGTATGTTCGAACTTGATGGTATGTCAAAAGCTTCATCAGAAGAATTTGCTGATATTCTATTCGTAAATACATGTACTATCAGAGAAAATGCTGACGATAAACTTTATGGAACTTTAGGTCATCTAAAACAATGGAAGTCTGAAAGAAATAATAGAAGATTACTTGTTGGTGGGTGTGCAGCTCAAAAAGATAAAGAACTTGTAAGGGAGAAAGCTCCTTGGGTTGATGTTGTAATGGGAACTCATAATTTAACAGATGTTGTTAACTTATTAAACAGATCAGAAGACTGGGGGCCTATCACTGAAATTATCGAAGAAATAGAAAATCTACCTACGGAAGCACCTTCAATACGTGAATCTGAATATTCTGCATGGTTGACTATTCAAATTGGTTGTAACAACTCATGCACATTCTGTATCGTACCATCAGTTAGAGGTCATGAAATTAGTAGAAGACCTAGCGATATTGTTAATGAAGCAAACAAATTAGTCCAAGAAGGTGTTAAAGAGATTACTTTATTGGGTCAAAATGTAAATTCTTATGGTAGGGATTTAAGAATAGAGGGTAAGCCAAGACCATATTTTTCGCAATTATTAGAACAATTGAATGAAATTAATGGTCTAGAAAGAATTAGATTTACTTCACCACATCCTAAAGATTTTAAACAGGAAACTATTGAGAGTGTAAATAGTTTAAACAAAGTATGTAATCAAATTCATATTCCATTACAAAGTGGTAGTTCAGAAATTCTTTCAAAAATGCATAGAGGCTATAACAAAGAAAAATTTATTCAAAAAGTAGACATGATAAGAAGTGTCATTCCAAACGTTTCTTTAACTTCAGATATAATTGTCGGCTTTCCTGGAGAAAGTGAAGCTGATTTTCAAGATACACTTGATGTAGTTAAGTATTCACAATTTGATCTTGTTTATATGTTTCAATTTTCTCCACGTCCAGGAACATTAGCTGAAAACATGAGAGATGAATTCATTAGTGAAGATGTTATTAAAGAGAGATTTTTAAGATTAAAAGAACTTCAAACAAACATTAGTGGTAAAAGATATAAAAGATTTGTTAATACTAAGCAGAAACTTTTGATAGAAAAAAACTCTAAAAAAAATAAAAATATATTTACAGGACGAATTGATGGTGGACAACTCACTCACATATCTAAAGACAATGTTTCTATTGGTGATATTGTCGACATTAAGATAGTTGATTCAACTCCTTTTTATTTGAAAGCAGAACTTTTATAATTGTTATATTTTTTAACTGGAATAACTGCATCAGGTAAAAGTAATTTAGCTCATAGAATTGCTTTAGAGAAAAATATGTCAATATTGTCTGTTGATTCCATGGCTGTTTATAAAGGCCTAGATATTCTTACTGCTAAACCAACTGATGTTATGCAAGCCCAGGTAAAATACTATGGTTTAGATATTGCAGAAACTGATCAAAATTTTTCTATCATTGATTATTTAAATTATTTAATTGATCAAAAAATTCCAGAAAAAAGTTTTAAAGAAGACATTTTGGCTGTTGGTGGGTCAGGTCTTTATGTAAAAGCTATGTTAGATCGTTATGAATTCAGACCGACAGACCCAACTATTAGATCCGAATTGGAGCAATTAAATTATGATCAATTAATAAAATTTCATAATCTAAACGAAATCCCAATTCCAGATATTGAACTAAATAAAAGAAGACTAATGAGAAATATCGAGAACTATATGCTTGATGAAGCAAAATATGTTTTTCCCGAATTAAATATATCCAGTAATCTTGCTGGTGTATTTTGGAACCATCCAAATTATAGAGAAAACATTCAAGAGAGAACTAAACAGATGATTAATGATGGAGTATTAAAAGAAATTAATTCAATTTCTAACCCCTCAAAAACTATTTTGCAAGCAATTGGCCTAAATTTATCTAATGATTTTGAGGAAAATATTAATAGAAAAACAAATAGACTCGGTAAAAAACAAATTACTTGGTTTAAAAAAGAAAATCGTTTAAAGATGGTTACAAGTGAAAACCCAGAAGACGTTTATAAAGATATAATGGAAATCATAAATGAGTAATTTTGCATACATGTCTGGAACAGGTAATGATTTCCTTGTAGGAGAATATGATGGTCCAGTTTCTGAAATTCAAATAATAGCATTAGTAAGTGATTCAGAATTTGAAATTGATGGAGTTATTTTTGTAGAAAAATTAGATAAATCTAATGTAAAGATGCATTACTTTAATAACGATGGATCTCAGGCTGAACTCTGCGTCAATGGTGTAAGGTGCGTAGCAAAATATTCAGTTGATAATCAATTCGTAGCTGGTGATGAATTCGTTGTTAATGCACCTGTATCAGACATAAAGGTTAAAGTAATGGAAAATATTGTTGAGCTGAACGCACCCATCCCAGAATTTAATGAAAACTATATTGAAATAGCTAATCACAAAGGTATTTTGTCTACGGTAGGAAATCCTCATTTTATGATTGAAGTAAATGATGTTGAAAATTTTAATTTAGAGGATTTATATAAAATAATTAAAGATAATAAACATTTTAAATTTGGAGTTAATTTAGAGATTTATGAAATCATCAATGATCAATATATTAAAGCTCGAGTATATGAAAGGGGAGTAGGAGAAACTGATGCATGTGGCTCAGGGGCATTATGCATGTTCAACTATCTTTCAAAAACTAACAAAATATCAACAAAAGGATACGTTATTTATCCTGGCGGTGAATTATATATCAGATTTGAAAATAACGATTTATACCTATCAGGTGAAGTTATATATCTCTAAATAAGCTGACTACTTTTCCAATTGGTTGAACATTTGAAGTAATTTCTTGATTTTCGTAGATTTTATTAGCAGGAACAAGATATCTTTTGTTACCAATAGTATCTAAATATTTAACTGTTGCTTCAGTTTCATTAATCATAAAAGCACCTATATCACCATTTTTTGGCTCAACACCTTTATCAATAACAACAATATCTTCGTGAAATATTCCTGCATCTATCATCGAATCTCCATTTATTTTTAATGCAAATAAATTTTCACTAAATTTATCCTGTGGGACAGATATTTCTCCAATTTTATTTTCTTCTGCCAATAAAGGTGCACCAGCGGCTATTTCACCTACTATAGGCACAGATTTAAAAGTTGATATTAATTTATTGCTGGTTAGTGTTCTGGATTGATTTGGTTTTTTACTTAAAAGACCTTTTTTAATTAAATTATCTAAATGGTACTGAACAGAACTTGTGGATTTGAGATTAACTTTTTCGGCTATTTCTCTAATTGAAGGTGAATAACCCTCATTTTCAATTTTGTGTTGGATAAATTTCAAAATTTCATTTTGTTTATTTATTTTCATACTTAATTATATCATATATTAGAACAAATGTTCGAAAAAAATTGTCTTATGTCGAATCTATATTA
>Ga0209433_10000492_pt1 | contig 12227 bp, 11 predicted proteins | sample METZYME_5_50m_FD_187552 | JGI IMG/M metagenome (GOLD analysis project Ga0209433, IMG submission 187552) | Marine microbial communities from oxygen minimum zone in mesopelagic equatorial Pacific - METZYME_5_50m (SPAdes) (version 2) | ecosystem: Environmental > Aquatic > Marine > Oceanic | place...
AATTTGGAAATCAATTCTTTGAATATCTAAAAATGAAATTAAGAAGAAAAAAATCATAATCATTTGATATGATATTTTTTTATAATTCTCAATTATGTAAAATGACAAATCCTTTAATCCATATGCACATAATATATAAAGGCAAAAATTTGAAACTATTAATATCATGCTTGGAACTCTGAAGCTGCTAAAAAAGGGAAGATAATTATAAAAGAACTCGTAGAAGATACTAAAATATTTTCCAAATGATAAAAGTATGCTTACAATTAAAACTGAAAGAAAATATAATCTATTATTTGATAAATTTTTGAGAGAAAAAAGTGCTAATAATATTACAGGTAGTCCAACATAATTTGGATAATCAGTGAATGGCATAAAACCTGTATATGATGAGCCACCGAAGCCATAATAATATGGTAAAAAATAAGTAATTAGCTCTTTTGGATGCATTGACCAATTTGTAGCATACTGTAGATTTGCAATATCTCCAGATCTAATTGATAGATCTTTGTAATCAAGTGATGGGAGATATATGTGTGCTGAAATTAAAAATGCAAAAAATATTGCTGATAAAAATAATAAAAAGAATTTTCTATCTTTGATTTTTATGTAATTATAAATGAAAAAAGTAAAAAGTATCATGCAGCTATAATAAACAATTTGAACATGTGCTCTTTGAAATTGAAAACCAAGAAGCAAAGCTAACATTGTCATGTTTTTTAAAGTTGGATTATCATTTAATAGTATTAATGAATATAAAATCCACGGAAAAAAAGAAGCAGTCATCATTTGACTTCCATGTCCAAAAACAATCATTGTTATTAAAAATGGATTCATTATCCATAACATTGAAACTATTATCGATATATACCTTTTGGAAATTAATTTATTTATCAATAAGTACATTCCAATAGAAGTGAACATTAGATGCAAAAATTGAATACTTATATCTGAAAATCCTATTTCATTCAATATATAGCTAGGGGTATATAAAAGATTTACATATGTAAAAGATTCCAATGATGGCATACCTGAAAAAATCCAAGGTTGCCATTGTGGCCATTCATTTAACAGGGATTTGCTTTGATCCAAGATATTTGAAGCTGCATATGGATTGAGTGTATCTCCAGAAGCAAATGATTTGTCAAAAAATATAATATCTGCAAAAAGAATTGAAATAATTAGAACACTAAAAAAAGTACAAAGAAGAATCATATCAACTTAAAATTTTATTTTTGAAATTTTTAAAAAATATTTTTTCATCCTCATCTAGTCCCAATAGAATATTTAATACAAAAAATGTTACTTGAATAGAAAACAAAATAAAAACTAAAAACACTACTTGGTACATTATTGACTGATCTTGGAAATTGATAATATTAGTATTGAGATAATTAAAAATTGAAAATAAAATAAAACCTGAAAATATTGGTTTAAGCATTTTCAATGATAAAATATTCAATTTTAATATTATCAAATTTTCAATTAACCTTAAAATGCTCAAAATAATCAACGATACAGTTGTTGAGAAAGCAGCACCTAATATTCCCATTGAAGGTATTAACTGAAAATTCAAAACTATATTGATAATTAATGCTATTGAAACATTGAATAAATTATAAAGAGTATAACCGCTCATTGTTAATGTTGAAGAGCCAAGACCAAATATTGTTTGGGCAAAAATTCCGATTAATAAAACTTTTAAAGACAAGCTATTATTAAACTCTGATCCGAATAACAATAACATAGGTTGCGAAAAAACGAATAAGAAAATAAAAATTGGTGTTGAAAAAAATAAAATAGATTTTGTAGATGATTTTAAAGCATTGCTCATACCATTTAAATCATTATTAAAATATTTTTCTGAAAATATTGGAGCAAAAATTCCTGCAAATGCAAATAAAATCATTCTTACTAATCCGGCAGTTCTATCAATAGGATGATACATTCCAACATTAGTTGTATCTGAAAGATATCCAAGCATTAGTATATCAATCCAGTGCATTAAGATACCAATCGCGGAAACAAACATTAATGGTATAGAGAATCTGAGAATGTCTTTGTCGATCTTAGAATGCATAATTTTTTTAAAATCGTATACAATAAAATTTCTCAAGAAACGCATTATAAAAAGAAAACCTATTACAGAAGAAAGAAAAGTAGGTATTAGAATTGAAATTTTGGATCCAAAGATTAAGAATGAAAAAATAAATCCTATAAGAAGAGTAAAAGGATTAACAAGTTGATTTACAAAAATTTTATATTTTAAAATCTTAAATGCTTGAGTAGCATGTGAAGCAATTAGAGTCATTACAGAAAATGGTAGGCTAATACTAAAAACTTTTATAGCAGTTGCTAAGAAATCCTCTTGATTAAAAAAATTATTTACAATCCACTCAGCATTAAAAAAGAGAATTATTGAAATTATTAAACTAGTAATAAGCCCTGTTTTAATTGAAGAAAAAATTGCATTTTCAACGCTATTTTTATCTTTTACATCCCGACTAACAAATCTTAGAACACCATTATCTAAACCAGAAAGTGCAAATATTTCAGCAACTCTCAATATTGCATTAGACAAAGAATAAATACCTAGCATTTGTGCGCCTAAAAATCTTGCCATAATTATTGAAAATAGATATCTAAATACAGATCCTGCTGTCATTCCTGAAAAAGAGATAAATGCCTCATTAAGAATAGTTTTTTGACTATTTGAATTATTTTGCATTAGCTAATCTAAAATATAACCATCTTAATGCTTGAAGTGGTATGTGAATTATGAGCCAAAAAATAAATATAAAAATTAATTGAAAAGGTGAAGCATGCCTCCAAAACAACTTTAGTTGACCCTTAAGTTTTTTAAAATTTTTATTAAATGAATGTTCTCCAAGAGTTTGAGAAACATTATGTAAAATTACAGAGTCTGGAACGTATAAAATAAATCTATTCATTTTTCTAGCTCTTAAGGATAAATCAACATCTTCACAATACATAGAGAAATCATTGTCGAAATATAATTTTCTAAAGTCGTCAAATTTTATACAAAAACAACAACCGCTAGCATAGTCTGTTTTGGTTTTAAAGGAATATTTCGGGCCATCAAAATCTCTTATTCCTATATGTTTAATAATGCCAAACCATAAGTTAACAACCCCTCCAGCGTACCATATTTTATTAATATTAGATGAGTACAAAATTTTAGGGGTTGAAATAATTGCCTTTTTATCTTCAAGCAAAGGATTGATCAATTTTTTTACAAAATTTTTACTTACAATTGTATCATTATTCAAAAAGATAATAAAATCATCTTTTTCAGGATTAAGATGATTTACTCCTTCATTATTTCCTCCTGAAAATTTCAAATTCTTTGAAAGAGTTAAAATATTGAATTCTGGAAAGTCTTTTTTGATGTTTTCAGATGTCTTATCTGATGAATTATTATCAACAACCAAAACGTTAAGATTATCATATTCGACGGTTCTTAATGATTCAAGACATCTTTTTGTATGATTGTAATAGTTCCAAGCCAATACCACGACAAATACCTTTGGATTTTTAATTTCACTCATCATAAATATTTAATCTTTCTTCAAAAGAACTCCATGAAAAACTTTTTTTTCTTTCTTTAATATTTTGTTCCATTTGATTTTTGATTTCAGAATTAAAGTATTTTTTAATTTTATTTGCAAATTCAACAGCTTTAGGCAATGATATAAAACCAGTTTTTTCATCTTCAACATAATCTTTTAGACCACCTTCTGAGGAAACAATCACTGGTTTGTTAAAATTCATTGCTAAAGATAAAACTCCACTTTGTGTTGAAGACTTATATGGTAAAACCACTAAGTCAGATGACAAAAAGTATTTTGATATATTTTTTTCCTCTACAAAACTTTGATTAAAAACAAATAAGTCTGATAAGTTTAAGCTCTCAATTTTTCTAGAATATTTTGTCATATCTTCATAAGCCTCACCAATAATCAAAACTTTTAAATTTTTAATATCATTTTTAATTAAAGATATGGCATCAATAAGAATGTCTAAACCTTTATGTGGTCTTATCAAACCAAAAAAAAGTATTACATTATTTTCTGTTAATGATAATTCTGTTCTAAAGATTTCCCGATCATTACTATTAAAATCTTGATTGTATATTGGATGAAAATTATCAATTAAGTTTAAAGTTTCATTAATCTTTAAAGCTTTTTTTCTATCACTACTATTCATAACTATATATTTGCAATTTTTATGTGAAAGAACTTTTTTCATAAAAAATTTTTCAAATGGTAATGATTGATGTGATATAACATTGTGTAAAAGAAGATATATTTTTTTAGATAAAATTCTTTTTATAATAAAGTTATACATTGGAGCAAAAAAGGGATGCCAATAAGAAATAAAAACAACATCAGGATTATAATCTTTTAAAATTTTAATACTTTTTATCCAACTAAATAAATTTATAGGATTTAAAATTCTTGCTGATTTATAAGAATTATTATGATTTGTCACTTGAGACTTTCCAGGAAATAAGATTGATGGATATAAACTCTTAAAATTGATAACAGTCACGTCATTATTAATTTTCAATTGTTTTACTATGCTTTTATGAAAGTCTGAAATTCCCCCTCGAAAAGGTGGATAAGGTCCAATAGTTACTATTTTTAAGTTTTTAGCCAATTATTTCTTTAATATAATTTTTAGCTTTTTGATTTCTATTAACAATTATCTCGCCAATTAAACCAAAAGTGAATAATTGAAGTCCTGTTATTATCAAAAGAGAGCCAAAAATAATTAATGCAATATGCTGCTGGAAAGAATGTCCTAGATTATATTTAAGATGTAGAACATAAATCTCACTTAATACGCCGAAAAGAATTGAAGTAAAACCTAAACCACCAAAAAAATGCAGCGGTCTATCCATATATTTTCCTAAAAATAAAATAGTTAGAAAATCAAAAAAACCGTCTTTATATCTTTCTGAGCCATATTTTGAAATTCCATATTTTCTTTCTCTATGTTCAACTGAAACTTCAGAAACTTTATAATTTTTTTGGTGTGCAAGTAGAGGAATATATCTATGCCTTCCTCCATATAGATTTAAAGAACTTGCAACTTCTTTTTTCAGTACTTTTATGCCAGTATTTGAATCATTAATCTTTAATCCACTGAAAAGTTTTACAAAAAAATTAAATATCTTTGAAGCAAATCTTTTTTCAAATGAATCCTTACGATTTTCTTTCCATCCAGTAACTAGGTCATATCCATTTTCAATTTCAGATATTAAATTTTTTAATTCTGCTGGATTATCCTGTAAATCAGAGTCCAAGGTGGCAATTAGATTACCATTAGAAACTTCTATGCCAGCTTGTAATGCAATAGATTTTCCATAATTTCTATAAAGATTAACTAACTTGAATGAATCATATCTTTTAACATTATCTTCGAGTTTACTCTGCGAAGAATCTGTTGAACCATCATTAATAAAAATAACTTCTATTGAGTTATCATTTCCAAAAACATCATTCAATTCTGAAACTAAATCGTGAATTGAACTTTCTTCATTAAAAACTGGTATTATAATAGATAATTTTTTCATCTTTTAAAATTCCTGCGATTAAATTTTATTGAATATACCTGTTTACTATTATTCAATGAAAATATTATTTCGTCTAAAAAATTTCCACTTTCAAAAGATTTAAGCTTTGTTGAAATACTGTAAGAGTTTTTTAAATTAATATTTATTTTTTTTAATATTCTTGGATCCCCCCATAAAATATTTTTATAAAATTTTGCATTTAACTGATCTGAAATAGGAAAAAAGTTTTGAAATTCATCTAAATCAACTTGTTGATTACTTCTAAGGTCAATATAAGTGATATTTTCTCTGTCAATATCAACCATATATTTTCTTCTACCTAAAAAGTCTTTAAAAACAATGTATGATGATTGATTTTGTGACTCAAAAATAAAAGGTGACGAAAAATTTGCCTTTCCATTTCCACTTAATGTACCTGTGCCAATTACTCTATTATATTTTGATTCAAGATTTTCAATTTTTATGTTTTTGCTGGTGTCTATAACTGTATATGGAGAATTTGAAGCACAGCCAGTAATAAATATTAGGAAAATAAAGAATATTTTATTGTTTTTCATATTCTTCAATCTTGGACAACAATGTTGTATTATTTGGCTCAATTAATAATGCTTTATTATAAAATATTAAGGCTTCATTAAAGTCTTCAAGCTTTATTAAAACATCTCCATAATGTTCCAGAATTACAGCACTTGACTCATCGATTAAAATTGCTTTAGCAATGAAATCTTTAGCAATAGTATAATTTCCTAACTTATAATGTATCCAACCAATTGTATCTAAATAAGCTGAAGTGTTTGGGCTAATTTCGATTGCTTTTTCTGCTAAAGTTAATGCGTAATCTATTTCCTCATTTCTTTCAACTAGACTGTAAGCATAATTATTATATGCTTGTGCATCATTTTGATTTAAAGCAATAAGTTGAATATATAAATCATCTGACATGTCCCATTTTTGTAGATTATCGTAAGTCATTGCTAGTCCATGCATGGTGGCTATGGACTGATCATCTAATTTTAGGGAAATATTGTAGTATTTTTCAGCATTTAAATAGTCATTTAATGAATAATTTGTTAGACCCAAAAAATAATTTATTTCAAAATCTTCAGGATATAATGTCAGTGCTATATTTAATTCATCTATTGCTTCATCATATCTTTGCATTTGTATTAGTGAAATTGCAGAATTAATGTATCCCTCTTTATCATTTGGAAAATATTTAGAATGTTTTCTTGATATATCCAGAGATAAATCATTTCTACCAATCTCTCTGTAAACTAATGATAGATAGTATAATGAAAATCTATCATCTTCTTTTTCATCAAGAGCTTTTCTTAAAAAACTTTCAGCGTCTGAAAATTGACGATTTTTGATAAATTCTAAAGCCATTTGGTTGTAAAGATTGTTATAAAATGGATTTGCTTTAATTTTTTCATTTTGAATTAACTCTTTCAATTCATCCAAAATATCTGGACCTTGAATTGTTTCAATATATCCTCTTAAATACTCAGAATTTGAAGGTTCTGCTAATAATAATTTTTTAAAAAGCTTTGACGTATCACGGTGATTATTATCGTATGCTAATTGAGCAGCAACTTGAAGAGCTAGAATAAGACTATTATCTTTATTATAAGCTTCATCGTAATAAATTAATGCACCATCAATATCATTTAACTTTGCTTTAAGATCACCAATAATGAATAGGACATCAGCATTATTAGGATCATTATCAATAATACTTTCAAAGACTATCATGGATTCATTGTATCTATTTAGTGCAATATATTTTTTACCAAGAGATATTTTATAATCAACTGCATTGTTATCAATGCTAATAGCTTTTTTTGAAAATAAAATACTTTTTTCATACTTTTGAATCATCCAATATGCTTCTGACATTGAAAAATAAACTTCAGCTGATTGCGATCCTTTTTCAATTGATTCTTGAAATTCTAAAATTGCACGAGCATAATCACCTTGCTCTAAAAAAAGCATACCATCCATAAAACTCTGAACTCCACTATCTGAAGAAAAAGAATCGATATTCTTCTTTTCTACCTTGTTTACATCTTGAGAGCTCGATTTTAGCTGCTCATCTACTTGAGGTAAATTAGTTGAGCATGATACTGTGAATAATATAATACTTGTGTAGATATTTACATTTTTCATAACAATGCAAATTACATCTGAGAAAGGATATTTACAATTCTATGAATTTAATCTTTATCTGTAACAAAAGAACCATTTACATCATTAAGAATATCAATATCATTGATTTCATTCGATTCTTTATCAATTTCTTCTTTATCTATGTTATTATCGATAGTCTCTTCATCAACTATAGAATATGAAGAAAAACTTGGTTGCAATAGATACCCTGAAAGAAGTAAAATTCCTAAAACAGAAAGAGTCAAATATGCAAAGTTTCTTTTTGAAAATCCAAGGATACCCATTGGCTTTTTTTCACTTTTAAGTGAAGTAATCTTCTCATTTAATCTTTTAGTAAAGTCTTCGGATGTTTTCAATGAAGGAGCATCTTTCATCATATTCATTACATCTTTAATAGATTCAACTTTCGATAAATATTCAGGATTTTCAGATAGAAATTTTTCGAATTCTTTTCTCTGCTTTATATCCATTGAATTTTCAATCCAATCAGAAATTTGGTCTTCAAATTTATTATAATTCATTTTTGCTCCTTAAAATGTTTCATTTTTTCTGCCAATTGAATTCTTCCTCTATTTATTCTAGATTTGATTGTTCCAATTGGTATTTCAAGTATCTTACTTATTTCATCGTATGAAAGTTCCTGAAAATCTCTCAAAACTACTGCCATTCGAAAATTCTCAGGAATTTCATCTAAAAATCTGTTTAGTTGATTGATAGCAAACTCATTGTGTGTCTTTTGATCTAATGACTGCTCTTTAGAATTTATATCAAGAGGATTACCATCTTCTGTCCACAAAGATTCTGTTCTTTTTCTCTTATTTTTTCTTAATTCAGTAAGTGCATTATTTTTAGCTATTGTAAAAATCCATGTTGAAAACTTAGCCACATTTTTATAATAACTTGCATGCGTGTATAGTTTAATTAATGTATCTTGAACCACATCTTCGGCTTGTTCCTTATTATTAAAATATCTAAGTACAAAATTAAATAGTCTTTCTTTATATCTTTCAACTAGCTCATTATAGGCATTTATATCTCCACTTTGAAATAAAGCAATTAACTTTTCATCTGAAAGCTTGAAATCATCCTTCATATTTAAAGATCCCGTTAACTGTATTTGTAAATTCTGACTCATCGATTATTTTTCTTGTTTTAATATTTTTATCTAATGTATTTAAAAGCGTTATAGCATTTTCAAGTTCAATTAAAGTATAGTTTTTTGATGACGAAGCTATTCTTTTTATTACATTTCCCTTAATATTTCTACTAGATCCTTCAAATAATGTTCCCTGATTAATTTTTGTTAAAAACAAAGCATCAAAAATTGAAAATAATGAATTAACAATAAACGATAAACCGTGTTGTTTCATTAAATAAAATCCAATTTCATGAATTTTATCAACATTTTTATCGCAAACAGCATAATTAAATTCCCAAAGTTGTTTATTTTTTTGAAAATTTTGCACAGCATTCTGCTCTGAATCAATATCAATACCTAAAATACTTTGATTCGATAAATCATTAAATATCTCTGAAAAATTATTCCCAAAATTACTTATTAATTCAGTTGAGTATTTTTCACTTACATCAATATTAAGTTCTTTAGAAAATAACTTAATCCATTTTTTCATTTCACTTTCAAACGGAGTTGAAATATTAACTGTTGTTGTTGACTGAGATAATTTTTTAGAAAAAGAATTTTTAATATTATTTTTTTTAGTTTTAAAGTCATAACCTAAAAAACTATGGTCAACGAAAATATAAATGTTTTTGTTTACATTTTTAATATTTTGTAAAACAAAATCATGATTTTTTTTTGATAATTTATTTATGTTTTTGATTATGATAATCTTCTGCTGTTCAAACATATCAATTTCTGTAAATGAAGAAATCAAATTATTTTCTGATGATGATTTTTCTGAACAATCATAAATTTCAATATCAAAATTTTGAGAGAACTTCTTTTTTATTTTATTTTTTATGAAAAGGTATAAAAAGTCATTGTCACCAACTAATAGATAGTTTTCATTATCCTTTAAATCTTTTTGAACAAAAGTTAATGCATCAATCATTTTAAAATTAATCACTACCCTTTTCAACAGCTATACCATAGCTACCTGATTGTATAACTGGTTCATTTTCATCATTTGTTGCAGTATTTACTTTTTTCTTAAATGTTATTTTACTAACTATTAAAACTGCTAAAAAGGCTAGAACAAAACTTGACAATCTCTCCGTCATTAGCGATTGGAGATAAGGACTACTTCCCCAAATTATTGTTGATAAAGATCCAGTAAATAATCCGGCAATAATTCCTTGGCGAGTTGTTTTATGCCACCACAAGGATAATATTACTGCAGGTCCAAAAGAAGAACCCAATCCACTCCAAGCAAAACTTACAATTCCAAAAATAGTATCTCCAGAATATTGTGAATACATTGCTATTATATATGCAAATACACCTAATAAAATTGTAATGTATCTAGTATTTAAAAGTGTATCTGATTCTTTATTATTTTTAAATCGATTAAACTTTAAATCTTCACTAATGGCTGATGTAGAAACCAGTAGTTGAGAATCTGCCGTAGACATCATAGCTGCAACTGCTCCAGATATTAATAAACCGGCCATCCATGCTGGTAAAAGCGTTTGTGCTAATAATGGCATTGCAATTTCAGGATCTTTATCAAGAAAAAAGCTTTCCCCAAAGTAACTCATAGCGATAATACCAATTAAAAAAGCTCCAGATATTCCTGGAATAGCCCAAAATGCTGCAATCCATTTTGCTTTTTTAACATCTTCAACGGATTTGATGGCCATATATCTTATAAGTAGATGAGGTTGTCCAAAATAACCTAGGCCCCAACTCATTCCTCCAAGAGCAACAGAAAGTGCTGAAAAACCTGTTAATCCACTAAAATAGGAGTTTTTTGACGCATCTTGAAAAAGGATTAGTTCACTAATTTCTTTATCAAAAGACATTAGCTCAAATAAACCTATAATTGGTAAGATAACTAAAGTTCCTATCATTAAAATTCCTTGGATAAGATCTGTCCAAGCAACTGCCAGTAATCCGCCTAATATTGTATATATTATAATAATTATAGCGCTAAGCGAAATACCATAAAGATGATCTATATCAAAGATTGTATTTAAAATCTTTCCTGAACCATGAAATTGAGCAGAAACATAAAATGTAAAAAATGTTCCAATTATAACCGCTGAAACATTTTTTATAATTCCTGATTTATCCTCAAACTTTTTTTCTAAAAAATCTGGGATAGTCATTGCATCTAATTTTTCAGTTTCAAATCTCAATTTTTCAGCTATTAGAAACCAAGAAGATATTATTCCAAAAGTTATTCCTATTACAGCCCAAAACTCACCATATCCGATTGCAATAGCTGCTCCAGGTAAACCTAATAGAAGCCAGGCGGATTCGCCTGAGGCTCTTTCTGAAAAAGCAGTAACCCATGGTCCAAGTTTTCTACCTGCTAGCAAAAAATCTAGTTGAGATGAGACAAATCTATTTGATAAAATTCCGACAAAAATTATCAATGAAAGATAAATTATAAATATTATTTCAATCATAATATAAAACTAATTAGAATGCAGTAGAATCCAAACCACATAAAGCTGTATTTTTCTAAGAATTTGATCAAGAAAACAAGACTGAAATATCCAAATGCAAATGAAGAAATAAACAATACAAATGAAGATTCAATTGAAATTGAATTAAAACCATTTGAAAATAAAAATTTATATATAATTGAAAGTAAAATTACTGGAATAGCCATAAAAAAGGCATATTGAATAACTTTTTTCTTTTCAAGTCCTGCGAATAATCCAGCACTTATTACCATTCCTGATCGCGATATGCCAGGAAGCATTGCAATAGCTTGACAACATCCTAAAAAAAATGATGTTTTATAGTTTAAATTATCAAAATTTAAAAAATCACTGGATAATCTACTTTTCATATTACTTAAAATAATTAAGATGATACCATTTACTAGCAAAGATATTTTAACAAAGTCATATTTGAAAAAAACTTCTACGTCAAAAAAGAAACCAACAAAAACTGCAGGAATTGTTGACAAAATAAGCATTTTGATTGTATTTATATGAAAAAAATCATCTGAGTTTTCATTAGAAAAAAAAGTAGATCTGTAGTAAAGAATTATGCTAAAGAGAGTTCCAAAGTGAGCAATAATTTCTGCAGATGCTCCAGAATTTTTAATTTTTAAAAAATTTTCAAATAATACCAAATGTCCAGAACTACTTATTGGAAAAAATTCTGTCACACCTTGAATTAAACCTAATATAAAATAATTAATAAATTCATTCATAATAAATGTAACCTCTCATTCTTTTTTCCGTTCCATTTCTTCGAAATGAATGGAAATTGTGGTTTTCAAAAGTACAAATTTTACTAACTTCAATATCCTTAAATCCTTCTAAA
>Ga0209433_10000494_pt1 | contig 12211 bp, 14 predicted proteins | sample METZYME_5_50m_FD_187552 | JGI IMG/M metagenome (GOLD analysis project Ga0209433, IMG submission 187552) | Marine microbial communities from oxygen minimum zone in mesopelagic equatorial Pacific - METZYME_5_50m (SPAdes) (version 2) | ecosystem: Environmental > Aquatic > Marine > Oceanic | place...
ATTAAATAAAAATTAATTATAATGCTTTTCACGCTCCCCTGTAGCTCAGCGGTAGAGCAGTTGACTGTTAATCAATTGGTCGTGTGTTCGATCCACACCGGGGGAGCCATAGTTGATTTATACTGCTACCATGAAAATTAAATATTCACTTTTGCTACTTATTATATCTATGAGCTCTTTTTCTGATATTTCAAACAATCCTTCCAGTTGGTACATTGTCACCGATCAAGTTATGGGAGGAAAGTCCGAACTTGAGGCCGATTTTGATGATGGAGTTTTTAGTCTAAAAGGATATGTAACTACTGTTAATAATGGTGGTTTTGTAAGACTAGCCCACAGACCAGAAAGGGTTGATAAAGAGGTTAAGGGTATTCGCTTTATGGCAAAAGGAAATAACGAAACTTATGAGGTTCATGTAACCATGCAAGGTTTAAGAATGCCGCCATGGGCTTATCACAGCTCAACATTTGATGTAACCTCAGAATGGCAAATGTTTGAAATTAATTTTTCAAATTTTGAAAAGAAATCTGGGATGTCCCCTCGCCTCAATCCAAGTAATATTAGAGATATTAGTTTCGCTGGATATGGTAGAGACTTCGATGTAGATTTAAAAGTAAAAGAAATAAGCTTTTACTAAGTTTAATAATATTAAGAATTCTCAATAAAAAATTTCTTTAACAACTTAAATATATTTTCTCTAGTCCTTCGAAACTCTTTTTCTAATTGTTGATTTGAGTAACTATCGTTATCAGGGTCTTCATTTGCCCAATGAATTTTTTTTGCTTTATTGTTAAGGGTTGGGCAGAATTCCTCAGCACATAAGGTAATTATGTAATCAACATCATTCATAAAATCCTTATCAATATCTTCTAAACTCTTAGATTCATAATTTGAAATATTTATTCCTATTTCTTTCATAGTAGAAATAGCATTTTGATGCACTGATCCACTTGGCTGAGAGCCTGCACTTTGTATATTGTGTTCAGAGCCCATCATTGATTTAGCTAAGCCTTCGGCAATTTGGCTTCTGGCAGAATTTCCAACACAAAGGAATAGAATATTCATAATGAAAAATTTGGGCAGGATTGTCCTGCCCAGATAAGATTATTTAAAGTTTACTTTTCTTAAAACAACAAGGTCAACAATTTCTCTCATGTCACCATAGCCGCCAGCTATTTCACTCTGATCATCTTCGGAGATCTTTTTTCTCCATGCCTTCATAAATTCCTCATATTTTTCTTTATCAGGACCCATAGCAGCTAGGTTTTCATATGTTATTGTTAAGAAAACATTTGGATCTGTTCCAGCAGTATCTGCTGTATAAACTGCACAACCAACAATGTGTCCAAGTTCCTTTTGTATTTCACATGAATCTACCCAAGTTCTTTTAATTCCCATAAGGTAATCATCAACCATATTTGGCTTTACTTTTACTACAGTCATTTCTGTAACTTGCTCAGCAGGTTCATAGTCAACCCAAAGTTCAGCTACAGTAAAGAACGGCGCCAAAAGTGATAAGAATAAAATCTTTTTCATAGTTTTCTCCAAAAAATTTTTGAGTAAATACAATACCACCAGATTCAAAGAAATTGAAAAAATATTTTGATACTATTAAAGAAGATTAATGAAAATATCAAAAGATAGACTGCTTCACAAAACCACTTCTCATGAACCTGAATTTGTTGAGGCATTGGAACTTTTAGTTAACGACATTAATGCAAATGATGAAATAAATATTTTTGGCATTATTGCATTCATGCACCAATTACATAATCGAATGAATGTCAGAGAGAAAATTCATAAGTTCTCGCAATATAAAGATATGCCAGATCCAGCAGCGCCAGTTATTGTCACAGGTCTTCCTCGATCAGGAACTACTTTCCTTTTCGACATACTTTGTAATGACACAGATAATAGAAGTCCGCTTTACTGGGAAATTACAAGACCACTGCCCTGGTTAGAAAAAGGTAGTTGGAGAGAATCACTAAGAATCTTTGCAACCGATGCTGAGCTTCGTTTTGCAAGGCTTGTAGTTCCGATGCTGGATACTATGCATAAATTGAGAGCTTTATCTCCAGAAGAATGTGAGCAGTTCAATACAGTTACTGCAAAGAGTGTTGTTTATATTTATATGTCACATCTACCAAACTATAAAAAGTTCCTTATGGAAACTGACTTTACTAACGTTTTTGAATGGCATAAAAAGTTCTTTCAAATCCTAGAACTTTCAGGAAGACCAAAAAACTGGCTATTTAAAGATCCATCACATATTGAACATATTCCTGAAATTTTAAAGACTTATCCCAAGGCAAGATTCGTTCATATCTTTAGAGATCCAATAAAATCAATAACCTCAACCTGCAGCCTGACTGAAAAACTTTGGAATGGTTTATGTAATCAGGTCGATAGGGACCTTATTGGTAAACAGACTATTGAATTTTGGGAAAATGCAATATTAAAAAATCAAGAAGGTAGAACTTTGCTTGATTCATCGACAAACCTCGACATAGATTATGCTGATTTCATTAAAGATCCAATTGCGACAATGGAGAATATTTATGATTTTATTGACAAGCCATTTGAGGAAGGCATAAAAATTAAGATGGAAACTTATATCAAAAATCACAAGAAACATAAGCATGGAAAGCATGAATATGAACTAAAAGATTATGGTCTTACTGAAGAAATTATAGAGGATCGGATTGCCTCTAAATGGCAAATAAACTAGTATTAGAAAATATTTAAATTTAAAAGGAATGAGTATGACAAAAACAGTTATAGCAGTGGTTATTTCAACTTCACTGGGTGATATTAGTCTGGAGCTTGATAAGGAAAAGGCGCCTACTACGGTTGAGAATTTTATTAATTTGGTTGAATCTGGATACTATGATGAGACTATCTTTCATAGGGTAATTGATGGTTTTATGGTGCAAGGTGGCGGCTTAACTGCCGATATGAGAACAAAACCTTCTGGCACTCAGCCGATACAAAATGAAGCAAATAATGGCTTGCCAAATGATAGAGGTACAATTGCAATGGCGAGAACTAATGATCCTCATTCAGCTACAAGTCAGTTTTTTATCAATCATAAAGACAATAGTTTCTTAAACCACTCATCAGAAACTATGCGTGGTTGGGGATATGCTGTTTTTGGGAAAGTAACTGATGGTATGGATGTCGTTGATGCTATTGCTGTGGTTGATACTGGAAACTTCCAACAGTATGCAGATGTGCCTAATGATCCAATACTTATCCAGTCGATTACGATTATGGAATGAATCCAATTTATTTCATTTCTGATATCCACTTAAGTTCAGTTGATTCTCCTATTACAAGATCATTTTTTGATCTTTTAGATAATAAAATTGATACTCCTACTAGTCTTTATATTCTTGGTGACTTGTTTGAAGTTTGGATTGGTGATGATGATGATAGCGAGCTTGCTGCAGTTGTAAAATCGAAGCTTCTTGATTTTACGAACGAAGGAAATAAATTATTTTTTATTGCTGGTAATAGAGATTTTCTTCTTGATAAGGAATTTGCATCCTCAACTAATATTGAAATTCTTGAAGATCCCTTCTCTATGATATTCAATGAAATGAAAGTTGTCATAAGTCATGGAGATTTTCTCTGTACAAATGATTCAGAATATATGAAATTCAGAGAGCAGGTTCGCTCTCCTTCTTGGAAAAGTGAATTCCTCAGTAAGCCTTTGCATGAAAGAAAGAAGATTGCTGATAGCATGAGAGATGCTAGTAATTCTGCCAGCAAGGACAAGTCTTCTGAAATTACTGATGTAAACCTAAGTGATGTAGACTTATTTCTTCAAAAAGAGAAGCCAAGTCTGTTTATTCATGGTCATACCCACAGACCTGATCTGCATGATTTAGAGTATGAAGATTTTTCAACGCAGCGCATTGTTTTAGGCGATTGGGATACTTTTGGCTGGTGTTTAAAACTTGATATTAATGGTCCTGATTTATTCAAATTTAAGATCCAATAAAGCATTGAAACCCCTCTAAAAGTACTGTATATTTATACAGTATTTTTAGCATTCCTATATTATGAAAATTAATTACATCGGTACGGTGATCGCAGATAATTTATCTGAGCTAATGCTGCCATATTTCCAGGATATGGTGCACGCAGGATTCCCAAGTCCTGCAAGTGATTTCATAGAGTCGCCCATAGATTTAAATAAATATCTAATAAAAAATAATGCTGCCACTTTTCTTGTAAGGGTAAGTGGAAAATCAATGATAGGTGCAGGCATCAATGATGGTGCAACTTTAATTATAGATAGAAGTATTAAGCCCTCTCACAATAGCATTATAGTAGCAGCAGTTGACGGTGAGTTTGTTTGCAGAAGACTTAAAACTAAACCCAAGCTATGTCTGGTTGCAGAAAATAAAGGATATAAACCGATTTACATAAATAGTCAGATAGATTTTGAAGTTACTGGATTGGTAACTTCGGTTATTAATCAATTTACATGAGTATAGCTTTAGTTGATTGTGTGAGCTTTTATGCTTCATGCGAGAGAGTATTTCGCCCTGATCTCAAAGAAAGACCTGTAGTTGTACTCTCCAATAATGATGGGTGTGTAATAGCAAGAAGTATAGAAGCAAAGAAAATGGGTATAAAAATGGGAGTTCCTTGGTTCAAAGTCAAAGATAGATATATTAGAAAAGGCGGTATAGTTTTCTCATCCAATTTTGCTTTTTATGGAGATATGTCTAGAAGAGTTATGAATATTTTAGATTCTATCTCTCCAAAAACCGAAGTTTACAGTATTGATGAAGCATTTTTGGATTTTTCGGGCACTGAAAAGAATGTAGGCTGTTTTAACTTTGGTCTACAATTGAAAAATACTGTAGGAAGATGGACAGGAATACCTGTTCGAGTTGGTATAGGGCCCACCAAGACGCTAGCTAAGATTGCCAGCTATCAAATAAAAAAAAGAAATATCAAATCGAGAGTCTTGGCGCTAGATAATCAAAAAGATATAAATCAGGCTCTTGAAGCTACTCCAGTTGGTGAAATATGGGGGGTTGGCAGAAGGTTAAATAGAAAACTATCAATGGCTGGTATTAACAATGCCCTACAACTTTCATATGCTCCACCTCAGGATATAAGAAAAAGATTCAGTATTGTTTTAGAACGTACGGTTAGAGAACTTAATGGTGAAAGATGTTTAGAAATTGAAGATGTTTCCCCAACTAAGAAGCAGATTGTAGTTAGTCGGAGTTTTGCTAAAAAAATTACAAATCTAGAGGTCCTAAATACGGTTATTAATGATTATGTAGTGAGGGCGGCTGAGAAATTAAGAAGCGAAAAACAGAAGAGTTCAACAATATCGGTATTCATTCGAACAAGCCCCTTTGATGCTGGCCAAAGCTATAGAGCCATAAAGAGCTACTCATTCACTTATCCAACAGACGATACAAGAGACTTTTTATATGCCGTAAGAAAAACTCTGGCAAAAATTTATAAGCCTAATTATAGATATTCCAAAGCCGGTATTATGTTGAGTTCATTTTCAGATATTGGCTATGTACAAAACTCTTTATTTAGAGAAAGTCATACCTACAAGATGAACTCAAAGTTAATGAAAGTAATTGATGAATTAAATCTAAATCAAAAGCAGATTTATATTGCTTCGCAAAATATAGGCAGATTTAAACCTATACAGAGAAATATGATATCGCCAAAATATACTACAAGCTGGATTGATTTACCTGTTGTTAGGTAGCTCTATTAAAAAATTTAGAGTAATGGGCTTCAGATAGTTGAAGCATTTCATCATTTATTAGTTTACGTATTTCAACAAGAGACAGATTCGAAAATTCAGGCTTTATTTCGATACCAAAATCATCAAGATTTAAGTCTTTACTTACTGAGGCACGCAGCAAATCGAAAATCCAAGTTATAGGCTCTAAAGAACCATTGTAGTTGATTGAAAATTCATTCATCTTGCTCTCAAAAAGGTTGCCGTCAATGATAGTGAATTTTTCTTCTAAAAGCGTAGACTTAAACTGTTCAAGTCTTCGGTTAACAAAAGCTCTCTCATCATTCGAGAACTTACCCCAACTTGTAATTTCATGAGAAAATCTTTTGCAACCCTTACAAACATCATCACCAAAAGTGGTCGAACATATGCCAATACAAGGGGTTGAAGATCGATTTTTTCGCATGTATTAAATAATACAATAATATGTGGTTTTTTGAAATTTGGTTGGAAAGTTGGGGTTAAGAGCAGTAAAATAGGCGCGTGTTAGAGGACTATAGAAAGCATTGCAAAGAAAGAGAGGATATGGGGATACCCCCTCTTCCCTTGGATGCAGAGCAAACCGCAGCTCTTATTGAGCTTTTGAAAGCTGAAAATGAAGAAAATGAGCTCTTGCTCTATCTATTGAGAGAAAGAGTTCCTGCTGGTGTAGACGACGCGGCATACGTTAAAGCAAGTTTTTTATCTGACTTAACTAAAGGAAAAACCCAAAGTCCATACATATCTAAGGAGGATGCGGTTGAACTTCTTGGAACTATGCTTGGTGGTTATAACATTCAGCCACTTATTGATTGTCTTGAAATAGACGGCTTAGCAGATGATGCAGCAGTTGCATTAAGTAATACATTATTAATTTTTGACGCTTTTAATGAGATTTTAGAATTATCCAAAACAAACAAATATGCAAAGATTGTAGTTGATTCTTGGGCAGAGGGAGAATGGTTTACAAGTAAGCAAGAAATCCCTGAGAGTATTAAGTTAACAGTCTTTAAAGTGCCTGGAGAAATTAATACCGACGATCTTTCACCAGCTCCAGATGCATGGTCAAGACCAGATATACCACTTCATGCCCTTGCTATGCTAAAAATGCCAAGAGAGGGAATAAGTAATCCGCTTGAGACAATTGAGGATTTAAAGAAAAAAGGAAATCCTCTAGTCTTTGTTGGGGATGTTGTCGGTACTGGGTCATCAAGAAAATCTGCCACAAATTCAGTTTTATGGCATATGGGAGATGAAATCCCATGCATTCCAAATAAAAAAGAGGGTGGGTTTTGCTTTGGAGGCAAAATAGCACCGATTTTTTACAATACTCTTGAAGACTCAGGTGCTTTTCCTGTTGAATGCGACGTTACAAAATTAGAGATGGGCCAAGAGATTATTTTTGAGCCTTTTAATGGAAAAATTCTTGATGCAAAAAGTAATGAAGTTATTACTGAATTTACTTTAAAAACAGATGTATTACTTGATGAAGTCAGAGCAAATGGAAGAATACCTTTAATAATTGGAAGGCAATTAACAGATAAAACCAGAGAAGCCCTAGGCCTTAAACCAACCAATATTTTTAGGCGTCCGGATCAAGAGGATAAATCTAAAAAAGGATACACATTGGCCCAAAAAATGGTTGGCAAGGCATGCGGAGTAGCTGGTGTAAGGGCTGGAAGTTATTGTGAGCCAAGAATGACTTCGGTTGGTTCTCAAGATACTACTGGTCCAATGACAAGAGACGAATTAAAGGAACTTGCTTGTCTTGGTTTTTCAGCAGATTTGGTTATGCAATCATTTTGTCATACAGCCGCCTATCCAAAACCTGTTGATGTAGAAACTCAACACTCATTACCTGATTTTATAAAGACAAGAGGTGGTGTATCACTCAAACCAGGAGATGGAATCATCCATTCATGGCTTAATAGAATGTTAATACCGGATACTGTTGGAACAGGTGGAGATAGTCATACGAGATTTCCAATTGGAATAAGTTTTCCAGCTGGTTCTGGATTAGTAGCATTTGCAGCAACTCTCGGTGTTATGCCCCTAGATATGCCTGAATCTGTATTGGTGAGATTTAAGGGAGAAATGCAACCAGGCATTACGTTACGTGATTTAGTAAATGCAATTCCCTATGCAGCAATTCAACAAGGTCATTTAACCGTAGCAAAAAAAGGAAAGAAAAATATTTTTTCAGGCAAATGTCTTGAAGTTGAAGGATTGCCAAATCTCAAAGTGGAGCAAGCCTTTGAGATCTCTGATGCATCAGCAGAGAGATCTGCATCAGGTTGCACAATTAAATTAAACAAAGAACCGATTATTGAATACCTTAATTCAAATATCATTATGCTTAGATGGATGATTTCCAACGGATATGGAGACCCCAAAACACTTGAGAGAAGAGCAAGATCAATGGAAGAGTGGATTAAAAATCCAGAGCTTTTGGAAGCCGATAAGGATGCGGAATATGCTGAAATTATAGAAATTGATCTTAATGAAATAAAGGAACCGCTGTTGGCATGCCCAAATGATCCAGATGATATAAAGCCTCTTTCAGAAGTTTGTAACACAAATATAGATGAAGTATTTTTGGGCTCCTGTATGACTAATATTGGACATTTCAGAGCAGCTGGCACCTTACTCAAAAAATATAAGAAGACAAAAGCCAGATTTTGGGTTGTACCTCCAACAAAAATGGATGAACAACAACTAAAAGACGAAGGTTTCTATGAGATATTCGAAAATTCAGGCTCAAGAACAGAAATGCCAGGCTGTTCTTTATGCATGGGGAACCAAGCAAGAGTTCTTGCTAATTCAACGGTTGTTTCAACTTCGACAAGAAACTTCCCAAATAGGTTAGGAGATGGAGCAGATGTTTTTCTTGCTTCTGCTGAACTCGCTGCAGTTTCTGCCGTTTTAGGAAAAATTCCAACTCATGAGGAGTATCTGAGTTTTATGCAAGAAATTAATCCACTATCCGAAGACATTTATAAGTATCTAAACTTTGATCAACTTCCAAATTATGTAGAAATGGCAAGAAAAGCCAACATTCCATCAATAAACGTAGTTACTTAGCTTTCTTTTGCTCTGACATTTTAATAATGTCGCTTCTTGATTCTTCTAAGTCTTGAAGGTATCCATCATCAATATCTGTTGGATATACTCCAGTAAAAATCGAGGTTTCAAACTCTTTAATTTCAGGGTTACCCTCTTGGACAGAGCTGATAAGATCTTCCAATGTTTGATATATTAGTTCATCAGCCCCAATTGTTTCTGCGATCTCACTTTCTGTTTTATTGTGTGCTATCAGTTCTTTAGTTGCTGCCATGTCGATGCCATATAGATTTTGATACTTCACTGGAGGTGCTGCTGATGCAAATAAAACTTTTTTAGCTCCAGCCTCTCTTACCATTTCTATTATTTGCTTACTTGTTGTTCCCCTTACGATCGAATCATCAACAAGCAAAACATTTTTGTCTTTGAACTCAAGGTCAAGAATATTGAGTTTTCTCCTCACTGACTTTTTTCTTTCCTCTTGGTTGGGCATGATAAAAGTTCTTCCAATATATCTATTCTTTACAAAGCCTTGGCGATAGGGTTTTTTTAAATCTGCTGCGAGTTGTAATGCAGCTGATGTAGAGCTATCAGGGATTGGAATTACAACATCAACTTCATCCTCTAGACCAAGACTTCTTACTCTATTTGCTAATTTAAGCCCCATTCTCATTCTAGATTTATATACTGATATCTCATCAATTGTTGAATCAGGTCGAGCAAGATATACAAATTCGAAAATGCATGGCTTCTTTTGATGGCTTGCTGAACACTGCTGAGTAAAAATCTTTCCAGCATTATCAATAAAGACAGCCTCACCAGGCTCGACATCTCTTAGAAATTTAAAACCAGTTGCTGAAAAAAGAGCTGTTTCAGAAGAAACTACATACTCATTTCTTTTTTTTCCTTTTCTTACTCCAATTGATAGAGGTCTGATGCCAAGTGGATCTCTAAAAGCAAGTATTCCATAACCAGTAATTAAGGCAACAACAGCATAAGCACCATTGATTCTTAAATGTGTCTTTTGTACAGCAGTAAAAAAATCTTTTGGTTTTGGAAAAACCGCATCTTGTTTTGAAAGTTCAAGTGCAAAAATATTTAAAAGCACTTCTGAGTCAGAATCTGTATTAATGTGGCGCCTTTCAGCATGAAATAATTCAGCTGCTAGTTTTTTAGAATTAGTTAGGTTTCCGTTATGAGCAAGGCTAATACCATAAGGAGTATTTACATACATTGGTTGAGCAAACTCTTTTCCTACGCCTCCGGCAGTTGGATATCTAACATGTCCTATGCCAAGATTTCCTTGAAGATTGCTCATGTGATTCTGCTGGAATACGTCTCTTACATACCCTTTTGATTTTCTACTATTAAGTTTGCCGTTAGACTCGCAGACAACCATTCCAGCTGCATCTTGGCCTCTGTGTTGAAGCATTAATAGAGACTCATAAATCTCTTCAGCTACATTATTTTCTGCAGAAATCCCTATAATTCCGCACATTTTTATTCCCCGGTATTAACTAAATCCTCAACGTCTGATTTTTGTAATAATTCCTCTATATATTCTTCTAATATTGGTAAAAAATCCTCAAAAAATGGTGAGATTTTTGATGAAGTAAAGATCTCTGATTCTTTCAAATTAGAGGGCAGTAAAAAGTAAACTGCCAAAATTACTATTAATCCCCTACCTACTCCAAATAATACACCCATAAATTTATCAAAGCCAGACATTCCTGACCATTTAACTACTCTTGAAATTAAATTGATCAAAAATCCTCCAACTATGATGGAAATTAAGAAAATAATAACGGATGCAATAATTTTTGAAGCCTCTGGATTTCCAATAATTTCAATTATCTTTGGTGTTACATAATCTTCTAAGCCAACTGCAGCAAAGAAAGCAAATATCCATAAAAGGAGCGATAGAAATTCTTTTGTGAATCCTCTAAAAAGAGAGATGATTCCAGATGAGCCAACAACAAACAGTATGACCAAATCAGTAACATTAAGGCCTAGGGTTTCCATAAAACAACCTCGCCGGACTCAGTTTCTGAAATTTCATATATAAAATCTATATTTTTATCAACATCTTCCATTGTTCTAAATGGGCCAACATAAACTGCGATTAAATCTTCATTATTTGGTAAGGCTTCAGTATAAGCAGGAAAATATTTTTTTATGTTCTTTCTGAGAGTTATAGCATTCTCTTCGTTCTCAAAAACATTAACTCTTACTGCATACATCTCAAAGTCACTTTTAGAGAGGCTTCTTGCATTTGGGGCTAATTGATAACTAATTGAGTCCTGATATTTAGGTTGAGGCGACAAAACAAAAATGAATATTATTAGCCCAATTAATATTACAAAAATTAAACCAACAAATTTTTCTAAATTCATTTTGATATTTTATCTAAAAGTCCAATTATTTTACTTCTTAAATCAGATCTATGAACAATCATATCTATAGCTCCATGCTCCAGTAAAAATTCTGATTTTTGAAAGTCATCCGGTAGCTCCACTCTAACAGTTTGTTCTATTACTCTTCGACCTGCAAAGCCGACAAAGGCTTTTGGTTCAGCAATATTTATATCACCCAACATTGCCAAACTTGCCGAAACACCTCCAAAGATTGGATCAACCATCACAGAGATATAAGGTAATTTATTTGATTTAAATTTCTGAATTGCTGCAGATGTTTTAGCCATTTGCATAAGTGAAACCATTGATTCCTGCATTCTTGCACCACCGCTTGTTGAAAAACATATAAACGGGGTCTTGCTTTCAATCGCATGCTCTATGCCTTGTACAAATTTCTCTCCAACTACACTTCCCATAGAGCCGCCCATAAACTTAAATTCAAATGCTGCAGCAGTAATTAGATTTCCATCAAGCTTTCCAAATCCAACCAATAAAGCCTCACTTTCTCCAGTATTCTTCTTTGCCTCTTTTATTCTTGTAGGATATGCCTTTACATCTTTAAAGGCGAGAGGATCATTTGTTTCAATATTTGAAGCGATTTCTGTAAAGTTTCCGTTGTCAAAAAAGATTTTAAATCTTGTTCTTGCACCGATTCTTAAGTGATGGTCACATTTTGGACAAACATATAAAGTTTTTTGCAACTCGGGTTGATAAAGTGCAGACTCGCATGCAGGACAGGATGTCCAAACACCGTCAGGTATCTTACTTTTAGATTTTGAAGAACTTTTTCCTATTGATGGAATTAATCTTGTAAGCCAATTCATTATCTAATTGCATCTTTCATATTACTAATATAATCACTTACTTCATGAAAGTCTTTATTTTCTGAATTTTTATGAATTAGTTCAACTATCGAAGAACCTATAACAACTCCATCAGAAAAAGAAGAAAGAAGTTTAGCATCATCTTT
>Ga0209433_10000497_pt1 | contig 12195 bp, 9 predicted proteins | sample METZYME_5_50m_FD_187552 | JGI IMG/M metagenome (GOLD analysis project Ga0209433, IMG submission 187552) | Marine microbial communities from oxygen minimum zone in mesopelagic equatorial Pacific - METZYME_5_50m (SPAdes) (version 2) | ecosystem: Environmental > Aquatic > Marine > Oceanic | place...
AACATCGATTACACAATAAAAATCAAAAAAATTTTTGTTGTTTTATGAGGACAAAATATCTTTCTTAAACAGTTATCAACATTTAAACATCTATAATAATATTTATAATTTTTATATATAAAGAATTATTAAATACTAGGTTCCAATTTAAGCTTGTTAAGCACCCAATATTATTATAATATTGTAGGTTAATTATGAACATTTCAACCACAAAAAAAGAACTTCAAGAAGCTTTTTCGAAATTATCTAAAACAACACAAATAAAATCACAGAATCCTTTAGTTAATTATACTTATATCTCCGCGAGCGCAGCAGGCGTTTCTTTGCATTCAACAGATCTTGAAGTTGGCGTTAAAACGAGCATAACGGCATCTGTGAACAGAGAAGGTGAGGGTCTTTTTCCTACATCTGAAATAAATGATATTATTAACGTTATTGAGGAGGGGAGAGTTGATATAGATGTTTCAGGGCCTCATATCAATATTAAGTCGGAGAAAGGAGTATCTTTTGATATGTCAACAGTTCCTTTTCAAGATTATCCTGAAGTTCCTGAAAACAAACATGAAAACCTTTATTGTATTGATACTAAAGTTTTAAAAGATATAATAGATTCATTGATGTATGCTGTGAACAATGAACCCACAAAACCAGCATTGAATGGAGGTTGTTTTAATTTTAAAGAAGATTCAATTGATTTTGTAGCTACTGACGGTCACAGACTTGTAAAAATTTCAAAACAAAATACAACTAGTCTTACAGGTTCTTTTATTATACCAAAAAAGTTTTTATCTATTCTACATTCTTTTTTAGACGGTCAAAGTGAAACAAATTTAGTATTTAGCGGAGATCATGTTTTTACAAACAATAATAAAGATATGTTTTATTCAAAAATAATTGATGAAAAGTATCCAAATTATAATGCTGTGATACCAGAAGAAAATCCATTAAGACTAACAGCAAATAAGACAGAAATGTTGAATAATATTAAAGCAGCATCCCTCGCCACAAACAAAAATACAAATCAAATATCTTTAAACATATCTGAAGGAAAAGTTTTTTTTAAAAGCGTAAACCAACCAGAAAGCAAAACTGTTTTTGCTCCTCTTAAATCTGCAGAATATTCAGGGGAAGAAATTTCAATTGGTTTCAACGCTATTTATTTAAAAGAGGCGGTATCAAAATATCCTAATGAGGAGATAAATTTTACCTTTAAAGATTCATCTTCAGCTACTCTTTTTTTACCATCTGTTAAAGATCAAAATACAACAATCTTATTAATGCCTGTGAGGATAAATGAGTAAAAATAACTATGGTGCTGATAAAATATCCGTTTTAAAAGGATTAGAGGCTGTTAGAAAAAGACCAGCTATGTATATAGGAGATGTTGGAAAAAGAGGTTATCACCATCTTGTAAGTGAAGTAGTTGATAATAGTATTGATGAAGCATTAGCAGGTTTCTGTACAGAAATATCAGTAACAATTAGAAATGATGGTTTTATATCAATTGAAGATAACGGTAGAGGAATTCCTGTTGAAATACATAAAGAAGAAGGTAAACCAGCACTAGAAGTTGTGATGACTGTTTTACATGCTGGGGGAAAATTTGATAAAAATACATACAAAGTTTCAGGTGGATTACATGGTGTAGGAGTTTCTGTAGTGAATGCTTTAGCAGAAGAGCTTATTGCTGAGGTTCACAGAGATGGATTTCATTATAGACAGAAATATAAAATTGGTGAACCTACAACAGAGGTAGAAAAAGTTGGTAAAAGTAATAAAAGAGGAACTATTATATCATTCAAACCAGATCATTCAGTATTTACACATAATGGTTTTGAGGAAGAAATAATAAAAGGAAGACTTAAAGAACTAGCATATTTAAACAAAAACCTATCTATAACTCTTATAAATGAACCAGAAGAATCTTCAACAGAATATTGTTTTCCTGGAGGTTTATCAGACTTCGTAAAATACTTAGATGGTGGAGAAGATTTAATACATAACGAAGTTATATCAGTAACAAAAGAAGATATTGAGGTTCCTGTTGATTTAGCTTTAAGATACAGTACAAACTATAATAGCAACATTTTTTCCTTTGTTAATAATATCAATACCATAGAAGGTGGTACACATTTATCAGGTTTTAGATCAGCACTTACACGAGCACTAAATAACTATGCTAATAAAAACGATTTAATTAAAAAGAAAAAAAATGAAAAATTTTCTCTTTCAGGAGATGATTTTAGAGAAGGATTAACCGTTGTTATTTCTGTAAAAGTTCAAGAACCACAATTTGAGGGGCAAACAAAGACAAAGCTTGGAAACGGTGAAGTAAAAGGAATGGTAGACAACGTAGTTTATGATGGAATACAGGCATTTCTTGAACAAAACCCAAAAGTTGGTAAAAAAATTATTGAAAAAGCTGCCGAAGCTGCTAGAGCAAGGATAGCTGCAAAAAAAGCTAGAGAGCTTGTAAGAAAAAAATCAGGCCTTGGATCTACAACTCTCCCTGGAAAGCTTGCTGATTGTTCAAACAAAGACCCTCTTCAATGTGAACTTTTTTTGGTTGAGGGAGACTCAGCTGGAGGTACCGCAAAACAAGGCAGAGATAGAAGAACACAAGCAATATTACCCTTAAGAGGAAAGGTTATTAATTCTGAAAAAGCTAGAGAAGATAAACTGTTAGCAAACAACGAAATACAATCAATCATCACCGCTTTAGGTTGTGGTTTTGGTGAAGACGAAGAAGATCCCAACAGCTTTAACCCAGAAAAATTAAGATACCATAAAATAGTCATTATGACTGACGCTGATGTTGATGGTAGTCACATTAGGACCCTTCTTTTAACGTTCTTTTGGAGAAAAATGAAAAGCCTTGTTCAGGGAGGTTTTTTATATATGGCAATGCCACCCCTTTATAAACTTAAACAAGGTAAAAAAGAAAGATATGCATATACAGATGAAGAAAGAGACAGCGTGCTACAGCGTATGGAGGCTGAAAATAAAGCAAAAATTGATATTCAAAGGTATAAGGGTTTAGGGGAGATGAACGCCGAACAGTTGTGGGAAACAACCATGAACGCCGAAACTAGAACACTAATGCAGGTCACGGTTGATCATATAATGGAAGAAGAAACAAACGTGAGATTTAGAGAGCTTATGGGAACAGAGGTTGAGCACAGAAGAACCTTTATTACAGAGCGAGCAAAATTTGCAACAAACATAGACATATAAAATGGACCTAGGAAGAGACAATATATTAGATAAACAGCTTGTTAAAGAGTTAGAAGAGAGTTATTTAAACTATTCTATGTCTGTTATTATGTCTCGAGCTCTGCCAGACGCGAGAGATGGATTAAAACCTGTTCACAGAAGGATTTTATTTAGTATGAGTGAAATGTCAGCAATGTGGAACAGGCCATACAAAAAGTCCGCAAGAGTGGTAGGAGAGGTTTTGGGTAAATACCACCCACATGGAGATAGCTCAATCTATGATGCCTTGGTTAGAATGGCCCAAGACTTTTCAATGAGACATGAACTTGTTCAGGGACAAGGAAACTTTGGATCTGTTGATGGAGATAGAGCCGCTGCAATGAGATACACAGAATCTCGAATGTCAAAAATTGGAAGCGAGCTCCTAAGAGATATTGAAAAAGAAACAATTCCTTGGACAAATAATTTTGATGAAACTTTAAAAGAGCCCGCAGTCTTACCAGCAGTTTATCCAAACTTGCTTGTAAACGGCTCAGAGGGAATTGCTGTTGGAATGGCAACAAAGATTCCTCCGCACAACCTTTCCGAGTTAGTTGACGGCCTGGTTTCTCTAATAAACGACCCTGAAATAGAAACAAAAGATCTAATGAAACACATAAAGGGCCCCGACTTCCCGACAGCAGGAAAAGCTCTTGGATTGCAGGGAATAAAAGATGCATATGAGACTGGTAGAGGAAAGGTTGTTATGCAAGGAAGAGCACACGTAGAGCCTTCAAATAAAGGTAGAGATTCTTTAATTATTACAGAGCTTCCTTATCAAGTAAACAAAGCAAACTTAATCGAAAAAATAGCGGAGCTCGCAAGAGATAAAAAAATTGAAGGAATTGCAGAACTAAGAGATGAGTCTGACAAAGACGGCATGAGAGTTGTAATTGAGACAAAAAGAGACGCTGTGCCAGAGGTTGTTTTAAATCAACTATATAAGCAAACACAATTACAAGACACCTTTGGTATAATTCTGTTGGCGCTTGTAGATGGAACACCGAAGGTTATGTCTTTAAAAGAGCTTTTAGATGTTTTTGTAACATTTAGGCAGGACGTTGTTGTCAGAAGAACAGAGTTTGATCTTAAAAAAGCAGAAGCAAGAGCACATATTTTAGAGGGATTAAAAATAGCCCTCAAAAACATCGATAAAATTGTAGAGACAATTAAAAAAAGCAAAGACCCAAATAGCGCAAGAGAATCCTTGATGTCGGGTTTTGGATTATCAGAAAAGCAGGCTCAAGCAATATTAGATATGAGGCTTCAAAGACTGACAGGCCTAGAGACAGATAAAATTATGAGCGAATATAAAGACATCATTCAGCTTATTTCAGAACTAAAGGGCATTTTAGAAAGCAAAGAAAAACGAATGTCCATAATTAAAGAAGAGCTTCTTGAGGTTAAAGATAAATATGGAGAAGAAAGAAGAACTGAAATAATAGAAGACTTTACTACGCTAAGCATTGAGGATATGATAGCTGAAGAAGAAATGGTTTTAACCATTACTCACAATGGCTATATAAAAAGAACAAGCCTAAGCACCTACAGAAGCCAGAGAAGGGGTGGTAGAGGTGTACAGGGAGCAAGTTCGAGAGAAGAAGACTTTGTTGAACACCTGTTTGTTGCCAACACCCACAGCTACATACTGTTTTTCACAGACAGAGGAAAGTGTTATTGGGTAAAGGTCTACGACATTCCAGAGGGTGGAAGAGCTGCCAAGGGTAGAGCTATTGTTAATTTAATAGGCTGTGATCCAGAAGAAAAAGTAAGCGCATTTATAAGCGTAAAAGAATTTAACGAAGACCATTTTGTTGTAATGGCCACAGAAAAAGGAATGGTTAAAAAAACCAAGCTTTCTGCATACTCAAACCCAAGAAAAAAAGGAATATATGCTGTAGAAATTCGAGAAGGAGATAGGCTTATAGAGGCAAGGGTTTCAACAGGAGATAACGATATTCTTTTAGGAACAAGAAACGGAAAATCAATAAGGTTTTCAGAAGAGCAAATAAGAGCAAGCGGAAGAAAAACGATGGGGGTTAAAGGAATAACCCTAAGCTCAGAGGACGATAAGTTAGTTGGAATGTTGCTCATAAAAAGGGATGGTACAGTGCTGGTTGCAACAGAAAAAGGTTTTGGTAAAAGAACTGAAATTTCACAATACAGGGCCCAAAAAAGAGGCGGTAAGGGTGTTCTTACAATGAAAACAACCGACAAGGTTGGAAAAATGGTAACAATTAAAGAGGTTGTTGAAAAAGATGACCTAATGATTATTACAAACCAGGGTGTTTTAATTAGACTTCCTGTTTCACAGATAAGATCAATAGGAAGAGCTACCCAAGGAGTTAAGCTTATAAAGCTTGGAGAAGGAACCCTTGTGTCTTCTATAACAAGAATAATGACAGAAGAAGAAAAAAAAGAAGATGGAGAAGACGCAAATAGCGAACAACCTGCAGAAGGTTAGTCATCAACTAAAAGAAAACACAACAGTCGTTGTAGTTACAAAAACCAGGACACACCAAGAGGTAGAAGAGGCCATAGAGGGCGGAGCGCTAACAATAGGTGAAAACAGAGTACAAGAAGCAGAAAAAAAGTTCAACCAAATAAAAAAAATAAACAAAGTAGAAAAAAGGCTTATAGGGCCCCTACAGTCTAACAAGGTAAAAAGAGCCATTAAAGCCTTTGATGTTATAGATACCGTAGGAACCGTGAGGCTGGCAAAAAAAATATCAGAAGAAGCAAAAAAAATAAACAAAAAGCAAAGAGTGCTATTACAGATAAATAGCACAGAAATCAAAGAAAGAAATGGATTTTCTTTTGAAGAAGAGAGTAAAATTTTAGAATGTTTTATGCTTAAAAACATAAAAATAGAGGGCTTCATGACCATGGGCCCAAACACGCAAAACAAACAGACAATAAAAAGAGCTTTTCTGAGAACGGCAGAGCTTTATAAAAAAATAAACAACAAAAAACAAAACCAAATGACCACTCTTTCTATGGGAATGAGCGGCGATTTTTTAGAAGGGGAGTTGGCCGGATCAAACATGGTAAGAATAGGAACAGCAATTTTTGGCCCTAGAAAATAAAAAAATAAAAAAAGCCTACCCTGAAGGCTTACTAACAACAACAGCCATCTTTTCTCTGTGCTGGTTTTTAGAAAACAACCTTGATTATAGAAACTACACGATAAACCAACCCTGGAAAAACATTATTCTTTTTCTTTTAGTTTTAGAGGCATCAATAATTTTTTTCTGGGCTTTTACTAGTGGGCCACAAAGATCTAAAACCCAACTCAGCATAGGGGTTTATTCTTTTATGAGAAATCCTGTGTATTTTACGATAATCTTTCATGCAACACTGTTTTCTTCTGTCTTAATGGGGTCTTTGCTTTTTCTGTGTGTTGTTCCGCTTCAGTACGCGGTTTGGCTGAGGCTAATAAGGCGCGAAGAACAAAGCCTTGTTGGCATTTATGGACAAGAATATTTAGATTACATGCTCGCCGTACCAAGATTTTTTCCTTGGAGGCGGCTATAAACACGGAGAAACAATGAAAAAACTATTTTTAACATCAATTTTTTTGGGAGCAATCATGTCACAAAACACCTATTACGGATATGACTTTATTAAAGAGTCTGGAGGAATAAAAGAGTACAAGTTAAAATCCAACGGACTTAATGTGCTGGTTAAGGAAGACGGAAGTGCGCCAGTTGCAACCTTTATGGTAACATATAGGGTGGGATCAAGAAATGAGGTTACCGGAAACACAGGATCAACCCACCTGCTTGAGCACCTAATGTTTAAGGGATCTAAAAAATTCAACACAAAAAAAGGAAACACAGTTTTTCAGGTTTTACAGTCGTTCGGCGCAAGGGTGAACGCTACAACCTGGCTCGACAGAACAAACTATTATGCAACAATGCCAAGCAACAAGCTTGAGGTTGCAATAGAAATTGAGGCCGACAGAATGAGAAATGCCTTTATTAAAGAGGAAGATAGGCAGTCAGAAATGACCGTTGTAAGAAATGAGTTTGAAAGAGGACAAAACAGCCCAACAAACGTTTTAGATGAACATCTTTGGGCAACAGCCTACCAAGCCCACCCTTACCACCATTCAACAATTGGGTGGAAGTCTGATATTGAAAATGTTTCTATAGAAAAACTTAAAGAATTCTATGACACATTTTATTGGCCCAACAATGCCACAGCTATAGTGGTGGGAGATTTTGAAACAAAAGATGCCCTAGCACAAATTAAAAAACATTTTGGAAAGATAGGAAAAAGCAGGAACGAGATTCCTGTTGTTTATACCGAGGAGCCAAAACAAGAGGGAAAAAGAACGGTAACCCTTAAAAGAGCTGGACAAGTTGGAGTGCTAGGAGTTGCGCACAAAAGCCCATCCGCAACCAGCGATGATGCAGCTGCTATGATGGTTCTTTCTTCAATTCTTTCTTCGGGAAAAAACAGTAGGTTTTATAAGAAGTTGACAGACAAGGGGTTAACAACCAGCGTTTATATCTACGACACCCTTTTCAAAGACCCAGGTCTTTTTACGGCGTACGCAACCCTCTCACCAGGAACAGCTCACGACAAAGTAGAAAAGATAATAATTGATGAATATGAAAACATAAAAAAAGACGGGGTTTCTATAAAAGAGGTAGAAAGAGCAAAAACGAAGCTCATAACAAGGAAAAAGTTTAATGACGACGGAGGTGGATCAAGTGCAAGCGTTGCATTTGCTCTAAACGAAGCAATTGGTTCTGGAGATTGGACGCTATATACCAGTTATATTGATAGGGTTCAGTCGGTCACCCCAGAAAAGGTTAAAGAGGTGGCAAAAAGATATTTAAACGAAGACCTAAGCACGGTTGGATATTTTATTCCTAAACAAAAGGGGGGAGAACAACCACAAGACAGGGTTAAGAGCGCAGAAGACCTAAACTCGCTAAAGATAAAAAACCTTACTCCAGTAAAAATCGAAGCAGGAAAGATAGAGTCACAAATTGTGGTCTCAGAACCCGTTTCTGGTATAAAGCTTTATACGCTAAAAAATGGATCCGAAGTAACGGTTTTGACAGGAAATATGTTAGGTGGCACGGTTTTTTCAGATAATGAAAGAATTCCTTCGCTGGTTGCTTCAATGTTGGATGAAGGAACAGAGAATAAAACCAAATTCGAGATAAGCGATACGCTAGAAAACATAGGAGCGAACCTAAGTTTTTACTCGGGCCAAACCATGGTGGGCTTTGATGCCAAGTTTTTAACCGAAGATACTGGAACAATTATTTCATTATTATCTGAACAACTTAAAGAACCAGCGTTTGAGAAAAAAAACCTAGAGGTTGTCAAAAAAAGCAGAATAACATCGCTAAAAAGGTCTAAAGAAAGCACAAGCTCAAATGCGTCCAAAGAAATGTTAAGCGCTTTTTATGGAAAGAATCAGCAAAATTCTCCGACAGAACCAGACCTTGCAATAGAAAAAATAAAAAAAATCACCACAGAAGACCTTAAAAACTTTCATAAAAAACACTATGGCAGGGGGAGTATGGTTGTTGTAGCCGTTGGTGGTGTAGATCACACAGATCTTTCAAAAAAATTAAAAGAGGCCTTTAGTGATTGGGGAGAGGTTACCTTAAATGTTCCACAAGAAACAGGAGAACAAAAAGTAGTATCAAAAACAAAATATGTGACACTAAAGGACAAAACAAGCACACACCTTTATTTTGGAACCCCCCTTGGAATTAATAGAAACAACGAAGATTATATGCCTCTTGTTATAGCTTCACAGGTTTTGGGAGGAAGTTTTTCAGGAAGGCTTATGCAAGCAGTGCGTGTCAGGGACGGCCTAACATATGGAATTTATTCCGGAATAGCAGGTTTTGGAAATAACAACAAAGGATATTGGTATGCCGCAGGAACTTTTGCGCCAGAACTGCTCAGTGAGGGGGAAGATTCTTCTTTAGGCGTAATATCAGAGTGGATAGAAAAAGGAATTACAAAAGAAGAACTTGAGGTAGCAAAGTCTACGCTTACAGGGTCGTATCAGGTGGGGTTCGATTCAAACTCTGGTCTAGCCGATGGAATCTTAAATAGCGTTGTTGTTTGGAACGATCTATCTTATGTAGATAAATACATAAAAAAGGTAAACGAGGTAAGCCTTAAACAAGTAAACGACGCAATAAAAAAGTACATAAAACCAGAAGGTCTTTTTCAGGTAGCAGCAGGATCGATTGACGAAGAGGGAAGGCCTTTAGCAAAAGAGGAAGACTAAAGAGGTGATAAGGGCTATTTTAGCGTGCGATGATTTAGGAGGAGTAAGCAAAGAGGGATCAATTCCTTGGCCTAAAAACAGCAAGGACCTCGGGTGGTTTAAAAAAAACACCACAAATAACGTTGTGGTAATGGGCTCTAAAACCTGGGTAGACCCACTAATGCCTTGGCCCCTTCCAAACAGGGTTAATGTTTTAGCAACCACAAGGAGAGAAAATTTTCCAGGTGCTGATAAGTACATAGAAGGCAATCTAAAAGAAGAGGTCTTAAGCCTTAAAAATGAGTACCCACAAAAAACAATTTGGATTATTGGAGGACCAAATATAATTGATCAAACAATTGAAGTTGTAGAAGAATTTTATCTTAGCCGCATCCCCGGAAGATATGATTGCGACGGATTTCTTTCGCTTGAAGGTATAGAGCTTCTTTTTGAAAAAACCTGGACAGAAACGCACGAGACAGTGGAGTTTCAAATATGGAATAGGAAGCCCCAAAAATGAAACAATACATAAAAGCCCTTGAACACATACTAGAAAATGGAAAAGAAAGAAGCGACAGGACAGGCATAGGAACAAAAGGTGTTTTCGGCTACCAAATGCGTTTTAATTTGAAAGAAGGTTTTCCGGCAGTAACAACAAAAAAGCTTGCATGGAGAAGTGTTGTAAGCGAGCTGCTTTGGTTTTTGGAAGGCGGAACAGATGAAAGAAGGTTGGCAGAAATACACTTTGGAAAGAAACGAACAGAAATAATCGAAAAAAAAACAATTTGGACAGCAAACGCAGACAAGCAGGGAGTTGAGCTTGGACACCTTAATAATGATACACAAAAAGAACTAGGCCCCGTTTACGGCAAACAATGGAGATCTTGGGGAAAAGATGTTGGGGGAGAAGACCAGATTAAAAAGATAATTTCAGACTTAAGAGACAACCCAAACAGCAGAAGGCACATAGTGAGCGCATGGAATGTTGATAAGATAAAAGAAATGGCCCTTCCTCCTTGCCATACAATGTTTCAGTTTCATGTTCAAGACAATGAGTTGAGCTGTCAGCTTTATCAAAGGAGCGCTGATATGTTTTTAGGGGTTCCGTTTAACATAGCATCATACAGCCTCTTGGTTCATATTTTTTCTGAAATCCTTCACCTAAGCCCTGGAGAGTTTATCTGGACTGGGGGAGACTGCCATATTTATAAAAACCACTTTAAGCAGGTAAAAGAGCAAATTAAACGCACACCACAGGAGGCTCCAAAACTGCAAATGCCAAAGGTTGAATCAATAGAACAGGTTTTAAAAACTACACCAAAAGATTATAAGCTCACTGGTTACAGCCCAATGGAAAGCATCAAAGCACCAATGGCTGTTTAGCGATCATTTTTTATTATAATATATACACCCGAGAGCGTAATAAAACCCCCCAGATAAACATAAAAACCCACCGGCTCTCCAAACAAGAAAAAAGCACCAACAGAAGAAATAACAGGCTCACCCAAAGGAACAGCGGCAACGGTTGTAGCGCTAAGCGTTTTAACAAGATAGTAGAAAATATTGTGCCCAACCATAGTTGGAACAGCGGCAAGAAAAACAAACCAACCAAAATCAGGCTTAGAGAATGAAAAAACACTAACTTCTTGATAAACAGATATTAAAAAAAGACAAAACGCAGCGTAAAGAAACAGCCATCGCGAATACTCAAAAAGACCCACGCTCTTTCTAACATTTTTTCCGACAAGAAGGACAACAGCCATCGCAACAGAACAAAGAACTGCCAACAAATTTCCAACAGTGCTAGTGTCGCTGAAGCTGCTTTGGCTTATAAGAATATATGCACCCAAAAGGGCGAGCAATAACCCAAAGAAAACCTTTGGTGAAAAACGTTTCTTTTGAAATAAGATAGAATATATTTCGGTGAAAACAGGAGCAATGGTTCCCAAAAGAGCCGCCTCAGCAATAGAGGTTAGCTGAACACCCCTGAAGAAAAGGGCAAAATGAAAACCCAGAAAAACCCCAGCCAGCAAAATCTTTTTATTTGGAACAAAAGTAAAAATAGTTTTGTAAGATATAACAAAAGCCATAATGCTTGCTAGAAACATTCTCCAGAAAGCGATTGTGGTGGCAGATAGCTCAGGCAGAAACCTTACAACCCAGGCAGAAGAGCTTACAGAAAGTAGCGCAATAAATAAAAGAACATACTTGTTTTTTAAAAAAAGGCCCATATAAATGAAAATAAACCTTATAGTGAAACTAAGCATTATATTTTGTACCTCCATGCTGTTTGGAGCGGATAAAGAAAAGATAGTTAAAAAGGTTGTTTCGCTTACAAAAGATCAGAAAAAACCAACCACTGAGTATATACTAAAAACCTTTGAAGATAAGAGGTTAAAAATAGATAACAGCGTTTTGGAGAGGTTTAAAAATAAGCCAGAAAAAATCAAAACGTACGAGCAATACAAGAAAATATTTTTTAACGATCAAAGAATAGGCGACGGAGTAAGGTTTTATAAAAAAAATAAAGAGCTAATTGCAGCAGTTGCAACGGAGTTTGAAATCGATCCAATAGTTTTAGTTGCTATTGTTGGCGTTGAAACAAACTATGGATCAAAAACAAGCGAATTTTCAGTGCTTAACTCTTTATACACACAGGCAATGAAAATGCCAAAAAGATCAAGCTGGGCAACAAA
>Ga0209433_10000498_pt1 | contig 12190 bp, 13 predicted proteins | sample METZYME_5_50m_FD_187552 | JGI IMG/M metagenome (GOLD analysis project Ga0209433, IMG submission 187552) | Marine microbial communities from oxygen minimum zone in mesopelagic equatorial Pacific - METZYME_5_50m (SPAdes) (version 2) | ecosystem: Environmental > Aquatic > Marine > Oceanic | place...
AAATTAAAGTTCTAGCAAATGATGGTATTTCTCAAGCAGGCATTGACCAGCTAGAGAATAATAACTATGAAGTTATAACTGACAATGTTGAGCAAGCAAAACTGATAGACTATATCAATGAAAATAATATTTCGTGTCTACTGGTGCGTAGTGCAACAAAAGTTAGAAAAGATATCATTGATTCATGTAGTGAATTAAAATTAATCGGAAGAGGTGGTGTTGGCATGGATAATATTGATGTTGACTATGCTAAAGAAAAAGGTCTTTATGTAATCAATACACCTGCAGCTTCATCTCATTCCGTTGCTGAACTTGTTTTTTCTCACTTGTTCTCATGTGTCAGATTTCTTCACGATTCTAACAGAAATATGCCATTAGATGGTGATTCTAATTTTAAAACTTTAAAAAAGAATTATGCAAAAGGAAAAGAGTTAAAGGGCAAAACCCTAGGTGTTATAGGATTTGGCAGAATAGGACAAGAAACAGCTAAAATTGCTTTAGGAATTGGAATGAATGTAATGTTTTGTGACAAATTTGTCGATGAAACAATAATTGAGTTGGATTTAGCTTTTGATAAAAAAATCAATTTCAATTTAAAATCATCTGAAATGTCTGACCTTCTAAAGGAATCGGATTACATCTCGTTACATGTACCAGCTCAAAAAAATTATGTTATTGGAAAAAAGGAATTTGATTTAATGAAAACAGGAAGTGGTTTAATTAATGCAGCAAGAGGTGGAGTTATTGATGAGGCAAGTTTAATAGAATCATTAGACAGTGGAAAGCTTGCTTTTGCTGGAATTGATACTTTTGAAAATGAACCTACCCCATCAATAAAACTACTTATGCATCCCAAAATATCGCTAACTCCACACATTGGTGCTGCAACAACTGAGGCTCAAGATAGAATTGGAATAGAATTAGCTAATCAAATTATATCACTTGTAAAGTAAATATGATAAAATATTTAAAGGATAAATGGAATTTAAAATCCAATTTTCAATTAGTGATTATATTAATTGTTTTCGCTATAACTGGATCAGGTTCTCTATATATCTCAAAACCCTTAATGGAATTCCTTTCCATCTCATCAGAAAATATGGATATTTATTTGTATTGGATTCTTAGATTTATTATTGTAACTGTTGTATACCAGTTTGTTCTTCTTCTAGTTGCTTTTGTATTTGGACAATTTAATTGGTTTTGGAATTTCGAAAAGAAAATTCTTAAAAAAATGGGCTTGATTAAATAGCTTGCTATTTATTTTCGTTTCTGAACTTTTCAACTTTTGGCCTAACCACCATATTACAGTAGCCGTTTAGTGGGTTTTTTTCAAAATAATTGTGATGATATTCTTCAGCATCGTAAAAATGAGATTTTTTTTCAAGAGATGTAACAATTTTTGAACTGAAACTATTTGATTCGTTTAGTTTATTAATATAATCCTCAAAAAATTTTAATTCATTTTCGTTTTCATAGAAAATAGCTGATCTATATTGTGTTCCAATATCATTACCTTGACGATTTAAGGTTGTGGGATCGTGTGTTTTAAAAAAGATTTCTAATAACTCATCTAATGATATTTCATTGTTATCATATGTAATTTTTACAGCCTCTGCATGTCCAGTTTCTCCAGTACAAACTTCTTCATAGGTTGGGTTTTCATTACTACCACCTATGTAGCCTGGTATCACATCCACTACTCCATTTACATATTTATATATAGCTTCAGTACACCAAAAACAACCACCACCGAGAATTATATTTTTATTCATTACAGTTATTTGTAAAATTAAAATAAAATATCTGTTATTTGTAATTATATTTGCGCTACTTTAAAATGAGATTTCTTTACATTTTTATTTTATTATTTTTTGTTAATATTAATTCTCAAGAAAGAAAAAGTATTGACGCATATAGATTTATTACACCACCTGTGATTGATGGTATTTTATCTGAAAGTGAGTGGAAAAATATTAAAGCTGCAGAAGATTTTACCCTGATCATGCCTGATACTAAAGCTGGAGAAAAAATCCCAGAGGGCTTTGAATCAAAAGTTTATTTAGGATATGATAATGATGCAATTTATGTTGGTGCTCAATTAAATCACCCAGACCCCAAAAATATACCTTCAGAATTTAGTCCACGAGATGAAATTTTTGGAGTTAAAAGTGAATCTTTCTGGATTTCATTAGACACTTATGATGACAGAGTAAATCATTTTGGATTTATAGTTACTAGCTCTGGTGCAATTGGAGACTCCTTTAGTTCAGGAAAGTTTAGTGGAGAAAGTCTTAATTATGATACTGTTTTTGATGCTAAAATCAATGTTAATGATAAAGGATGGTCTGTTGAATTTATTATTCCTTTCAGTGCTATTCGTTTCCCTAAACAGGAAGTTCAAAATTGGGGGCTAAACTTCGGAAGATCTATGCCTGATTTAGATGATCAAGGTTATGCATGGAATCCTGTGGATGAAAAAATATTTGAGTACCATGAATCAATGGGTATTTTAAAGAACATTAAAAATATAGAACCACCAACCAGACTTTTTTTCTATCCATATCTACAAACATCAATTAATGCTCAAAAAGGTCTTTCATCAAGTTCTTCATATTCTGCTGGTATGGACGTTAAATATGGTATTAATAACAGCTTCACATTAGACATGACGCTAATTCCTGACTTTGGTCAAGTATCGTTCGATGATAGAGAACTTAACCTGACCCCTTTTGAACAACAATTTGATGAAAAAAGAGCTTTTTTTACTGAAGGGGCAGATTTATTTGAAAAAGCTGATGGAATGGGCTGGAGATCTGGAAATTTCTTTTATAGTAGAAGAATTGGACAAGATATTAGGTTTAATGAAGATGATTATTTAAATGATGGAGATGAATTGATTGAATATGATGAAAAGCCAGATTTAATAAATTCTGTTAAAATTACAGGAACAACAGACGGTAAGCTAAGTATAGGATTCTTGAATGCTGTGACTGCTAAGGCATATGCATATATTAAAAATGGTTCTTCAACAAGAAAGGAAGTCATTAGCCCTTTGACCAATTATAATGTTATATCATTAAGCCAACAACTCATAAATGACTATTCTTCAATTAGTTTTTTAAATGCGAATATTAATAGATCCTCAGGTTTAAACAGTAACGCTTTTGCACTAGTTTTTGATTTGTTTGATAACAAAAGAAAGTTCAATTTCAAGACAAATATATTTGGAAGTAATTCGCCAAGATTATCGGAGAAAAAAGGTTTTAGAGGGTACTTCACTATTCAAGAATTAACTGGAAATTTAAGGTTTGGTCTAACATGGGAAGGAGCAGATAAATATTACGATCAAAATGAATTAGGGTTTTTTAGCAGAAATGATTTTCAAAGTTTTTCTGCAATGTTTAGATATAGAATATTTAAAGAAATTAAGTTTTTAAGGACTTATACAAACTACTTAAGGATTGGAGAAAGGTTTAGATTTAATGATGCAACAAGAACAGGTGGTGGATTTAGATTTGGAAATAATTTTGAAACGAAAAACTTAACAAAATTTGAATTAGATTTTGACTACACTGGCGAAACTAAAGATTATTACGAACCCAGATCAGTGGATATGTATTTTATTGAACCTAAAAATTATGGTGTTAAGTTTGGGTTTGAAACAAATAGTAACAAGACTTTTTCTTACGGGATCGAATTTGAGACATCTGAATCTGTAAATAAACAATTTGATGAAAACAAACACTCTAATAGATTTCGTTTAAAAACAAAATATAGAATATCAAATAAAGCTACGCTCAGCACTGAAAGTCAGTCAGAAAGAATAAATGATGATGTTGGTTTCCTTCAAAAAAAAGAAGATGATATTCATTTTGGAATAAGAGAAGTAAAGTCATTTGAAAACACAATTGATTTAACTTACAATATTGATAATTATAAGTACCTATCTTTAAGATTTAGAAACTTTTGGAGTTCTGCTGATTATGATGAAATACTATACAAATTGCTTGATGATGGAAAGAGAGAACTAACTGATTATAATTTATTATCAAGAGACCCAAATACCAACTTTAACTTATGGAACCTAGATCTTAAATTTGATTGGTGGTTTTCACCCGGGAGCACTATTACCCTTCAATATAAAAATCAAATTTTTAATAGAGATAATCAATCAGGGCTTGACTACTATAAAAGTCTAAAAGACTTATTTGGAATGCCAATTGAACATCAATTATCTTTAAGAATTAATTACTTAATTGATTTTAACAAACTTAAAAGAAATGATAAAAGTTAAGAATCTTTCAAAATCGTTTAACAATCAATTAGTATTAGATAATATTTCAATTGATATAAAAAAAGGGGATTTCATTTCAATTATTGGACCCTCAGGAGCAGGTAAAACTACATTTTTAAATATTTTAGGAACTATTGATGAGTATGATAAAAATCCAAAAACATCCATATTATTCAATAATGTCGATGTAACAAATCTCGATGATGATGAACTATCTTCTTTTAGAAATAAAGAGATTGGTTTTATTTTTCAATTTCACCAACTTTTACCTGAGTTGACTGCTCAAGAAAATATTCTTTTACCATCAATGATTGGAAAAAGGAATGAAAAAGAATCAGTTGAGAATTTAAAGAAGCTTTCCAGTATTCTTGAAATAAATCACATTTTAAATAAAAAGCCTGAATTTATCTCTGGTGGTGAAAAACAAAGAGTTGCAGTTGCTAGAGCACTGATAAACTCTCCTAGTATTTTATTAGCTGATGAACCAACAGGAAATTTAGACTCAAAAAATGCAGAAAAAATTCAAAAACTTTTTAAAAAAATTAATAAAAAGCTTAATGTTACAATAGTTCTTGTGACCCATAACAAGGATTTTTCTAAAATTGCTGATAAATGCTTGGTCCTTTCAGATGGTAAATGGTCTAAATAAAGTTGATTTAAAAGAATTTCTTGATGAAAAATATCAAGAATACAACAATGTTAATTTTATTGATCAGGACCCAATTCAAATTCCACACTTATATACACAAAAAAAAGATATTGAAATTGCTGGTTTTCTAACAAGTATTATTTCATGGGGAAATAGAAAGTCTATAATAAATAGTGCACATAAAATGATGGATATTATGGACAATAGTCCTTATGACTTTGTAATAAATAGCAATAGTTCAGAAATAAATAAAATCCAATTTGTTCATAGAACATTCAACTCAATTGATCTTCAATTTTTCATACTATCACTTAAAAATATTTATAAAAATTATGATAGTTTAGAAAACATTTTTATCGATAATAAAAACGATTTCATGTTTGATGGTATATCAAAATTTAGAAAAATATTCTTCTCTGTTGATCATGAAAAAAGAAGTCAAAAACATATTTCCAACCCATTAAAAAATTCATGTTGTAAAAGAATTAATATGTTTTTAAGATGGATGGTAAGAGATGATGAAAACGTTGATTTTGGGATTTGGAAGAAAATAAAAAAATCAAAGCTTTCTTGTCCACTAGATGTACATACAGGAAGAGTTGCAAGAAAATTAGGACTCATTAAAAGAAATCAAAATGACCTAAAAAGCTTGATGGAGTTAGATAATAACTTAAGAATATTTGATAAAGAGGACCCTGTAAAGTATGATTTTTCTTTATTTGGATTGGGTATGTATGAAGGATTTTAAAAAAATATAAAAATGATAACTATATTTGCAGGAAATTGACAATATGTCAATACTGATTAAATCTGCAAAAATCATTGATGCCAATAGCAAGTTTAATGGCAAAAATCTCGATATTCTGATAACTAACGGTAAGATTAAGGAAATAGCTAAAAATATTCCCAACTCAAAAGCTAAACATATTATAACTAAAAAAAACCTACATGTTTCTGCTGGTTGGCTTGATTCAAGTGTATGCTTTGGAGAACCAGGTCTTGAGGAAAGAGAAACTTTAGATAATGGGGCTAAAACCGCTTCACTTTCTGGTTTTACTGATATTATTTTAAATGCAGTTACTGATCCATTCCTAGATACAAAGGCTGATGTTAGTTACATTAAATCAAAATCTTCTGAGTTTGTTACAAATATTCATCCTACTGGATGTCTAACCAAAGAATCAAAATCAGAAAAACTAGCTGATATTTATGAAATGTATCAATCTGGTGCAGTAGGATTTTATGATTTTAAAAATCCGATAAATAATCCAAATTTACTTAAGATTGCATTACAATATGTTCAAAGCTTTGATGGGCTAGTCTTTTCATTTCCCTTTGAAAAATCTATTTGCCGTGAGGGTCAAATGCATGAAGGTGAGGTTAGCACTAACTACGGTCTTGAGGGTATTCCATCCTTATCAGAGGAAATCATGCTAAAAAGAGATTTAAAACTACTTGAGTATACTGGAGGAAAACTCCACATACCATGTATCTCAACCAAAGAATCAGTTGAATTAATTAAGGAGGCAAAAAAGAATAAAATGAATATCACCTGCAGTGTTTCTATAAATAATTTATTCTTCAATGATGAAAAACTTAAGAACTTTGACACTAGGTTCAAAGTACTTCCACCTATAAGATCAGAAGACCATAGAAAAGCTTTAATTAAAGGTGTAAATGATGGAATAATTGACTTTGTTACCTCTGATCATAGTCCAATAGATATTGATAATAAAAAAACTGATTTTGTTAATTCATTGTTTGGTTCAACTGGACTAGAATCCCTCTTTGGAGCCTTAAATTCACTGTTTTCAACTGATAAATCAATTGAAATTTTAACAAAAAATAAAAGTGTTTTTGGTATAAATGAAAATAAGATTGATGAGGGTGAAATTGCTAGCTTGACACTATTTGACCCCGATATTAAATATAAATTCTCTAAAGACCACATTATTTCCAAGTCAAAAAACAGTTGTTTTATAGATTCTGATCTTATCGGAAAATCTTATGGAATTATATCAAATAATTCAAAACTAATAATTGGAAACTAGTTTTTTCTATTTAATTAAAAAGCCTAAAAATAATACTAATAAATCTCCATTAGTATTTCTCCTCCATGGATTTGGAAGTAATGAACAAGATCTTTTTTCATTTTCACCTTATTTAAATCCAGAAGCAACAATTATTTCACTTAGAGCACCAATCATCCTCTACCCAAACTCATATGCGTGGTATAATATATATTATTCTGGTTCAGTTAAAAGCTATGATAAGGAAGCTGCAAAATTAATAAGAGACAAACTAATTAATGAGATGGATTATTTTATTAATAAATACGATTGTGATCCAAATAGAATTACATTAATCGGTTTTAGCCAAGGTGCAATACTTGCTCACGCTATTGCTCAAAATTCAAATATTAAAAACTTGATTGCACTAAGTGGATATGTGGATGAAGAGCTAATTTCTTTTGAAAAAACAAAGAATTTATCAATTTATATTTCACATGGAAAAGATGATGAGGTTATTCCCTTTGAAGAATCATTTAAAACAAATAAATTACTTGATGATCATAATGTTAAATATGAATTTAAAGCCTTTGATCAGGGACATGGTGTAAATAGTGAAAATTTAAAATCCTTTTTAGATTGGTTAGAAAACAAGTATTAGTCATTAAGAATTATTTCCAAACCATCATACCCAAGACTAACTGATTCTGGAAGAATTTTCTCTGTTTGACTGTGCAATCCCATATCTGGCGCAATATGAGTTAAATATGCTTTTTTTGGTTTTAATTGATTGATATGATCAAGAGCCTGATTTAAATTTATATGTGAATAATGTTCATTATGTCTCAATGAATTTAGGATTAAGACATCAAGATTTCTTAGTTTATCAAGTTCATTTTTAGTTATCAATTTTAAGTCTGTAACATAAGCAAAATCATCAATCCTGAAACCATAAACTTGTAATTTATGATGCATATATTTTATTGGTAGAATTTCAATTTCGTCAATCTTGAATTTTTTATTTTCAATAATATTTGGAAATACATGAGGAGAGCCTGGATAATCATTTTTTTTGTCAAACAAATAATCGAATCTTTTTTTTAGGTTTTCTATAACTCTATTATGAGCGTAAATAGGAATTTTACCATGTTTAAATGAAATAGGTCTAACATCATCTAGACCAGCGGTGTGATCAGCATGTTCATGAGTAAATAAAATTGCATCAACTTTTGTAGTATTTGTTCGTAACATCTGTTGCCTGAAGTCTGGACCACAATCAACAACTATATTTTTATTTTTATGTTCAATCAGAATTGAGGATCTTAAACGATTATCACGAGGGTCATCGCTAAAGCAGGACTCTCTATCAACACCTATAGTTGGTATACCTGTACTCGTTCCTGTACCTAAAAAAGTAATCTTCATGTAATTTCATCAAATTTAAAATTTTTTCTATGCAGTTATTAAATAGAGTTATTAAATTTGTATTGAATTATTGATATGGTTGTATCATTAAAGGGTGATAAAGAATTTGAAAAACTTCTATCTACTAAAGATAAAGCTCTAAGAATAAATCTTAATGATAACATCTATGGCACCTTTTCCGAAATTGGTGCAGGTCAAGAAGTTGCTCGTCATTTTTTTAGGGCTGGAGGGGCATCTGGAACTATAGCTAAAACAATGAGTGCTTATGATAAAGGGTTCAGTGATGCTATATATGGAATTGAGCATGATGAAAGATATGTAACTAAATCGAGGCTCAATAAAATGCTTAAACATGAAATAAAACTTCTTGAATCCAGAGTCCCAAGAAAAAAGAATCCTGAAAAGATGTTCTTTTCATTTGCAAATACAGTTGCAACCATTGATTTTGCAAAAAAATATAAAGGTCATGGCTGGATGGGGATTAAATTTCAAACTGACAGTTCTCAAAAATATAGTGAAATCCAGATGCACATTAGATTTCATTTAAATGATGCAAAGTCACAACAAGAAGTATTGGGTATAATGGGTGTAAATCTAATTTATGGAGCATATTACAAGCATAATAAACCAAGATCGCTAATTAAATACTTATATGATCACATTGATCCAAAGTCAATTGAAATTGATACTATTAATTTTTCTGGACCTCTATTCAAAGGTGTTGATAACAGATTACTTAGTCTTGATTTAATAAAGAACAACATGACACAGGCAGTGATGTTCGGTCCTGATGGAAAAAATATTTTACCTGCTGCAGAACTCTACAAAAAAAATATCCTAGCCATAAGAGGAAGTTTTAGGCCAGTTACAAAGGTAAATGAAGATATGTATGAAAAATCTTTTGGAATGATCTTAAAAAAGAAGGGGTTTAACAGAAAAAACACAACTTCAATTTTTGAAATTACATTATCAAACTTAATCTCTGACGGAAAACTTAATGAACAAGATTTTTTAGACAGAGCAAAACTACTTTGTTCTATGGGCAAGACAGTAATGATTACCAACTTTCAAGAATATTATAAATTGTCTGAATACTTCAATAAATACACCGATAAAAAAATAGTCTTGACCATGGGTGTTGATAATCTAATTCAGGTTTTTGAAGAAAATTATTACAAAGATTTAAAAGGTGGAATCTTAGAAGCATTTGGTAATTTGTTTTCAAAAAATGTTACGGTATTATTATACCCAATGTTAAAAAATGAAAAGCTTATAAATAGTAAGAACTTACAAGTTGATGATAAAATGAAAAATTTATATAAATTTTTCAAAGACAGCGACAAAATTCATGATATTGAAGACTTTAACAAAAAACTACTAAAAATATTTTCTTGGAAGGTTCTTGAAAAGATCAAAAATAACGACGATGACTGGCAAAACGATATTCCTGAAAACGTATCAAAGCTTATCAAAAAGAAAAAGTTATTTGGTTACAAATAACTCATACTCTAAACTAGCCTTTTAAAATTTGGTCTGTTGGATTTTTCGTATTTACTTTTTCAATAACTCTAGAGACTACTGAATTCTCATCAAAAATAAATGTCATTCTGTGAATACCCTCGTATTCTCTTCCCATAAATTTTTTAGGTCCCCAAACACCAAAAAGTTTTACCAGTTTCTTCTCTGTATCTGCTAATAATGGGTATTGAAATCCAAACTTAGTTGAAAATTTATGTTGAGTTTCAACTTTATCACAACTAACACCAACAATTGAATAACCACTATCAGTCAATTCTTTATAATTTTCAGATAAATTACAAGCCTCTGCAGTACATCCAGGAGTATTTGCTCTCGGGTAGAAAAAAACTATTAATTTTTTTCCAGCAAAGTCTCCACTACTTACATTGTTTCCATTATTATCTAAACAATCAAATTCAGGTATTTTATCGCCTATTTTTAAAGTATTCATTAATATTAATTTTAGTAGTAAATTTAGTGAAATGAATAAACCTGAAAAAATAAATTTTATTATTAAAATCTTAGAGGATTTATTCCCTAAAATAGAGATTCCTTTGGATCATAAAGACCCATATACTTTATTAATAGCAGTTCTTTTGTCAGCACAAAGCACCGATGCTGGTGTAAATAAAATAACTCCAATTCTTTTTTCAAAAGCTGACAATCCATATGATATGGTTAAACTGACAATAGAAGAAATAAGAGAAATAATAAAGCCAGTAGGATTGTCTCCAATGAAATCAAAAGGTATTTATGGACTATCAAAAATTCTTATTGAAAAATATGATGGAAAGGTTCCAAAAAGTTTTGAAGCATTAGAAAGTCTACCTGCAGTGGGTCATAAAACCGCTAGTGTGGTTATGTCACAAGCCTTCGGTGTTGCAGCATTTCCAGTTGATACTCATATACATCGACTAATGTTCAGATGGGGATTATCAAATGGTAAAAGTGTAAAAAAAACAGAAGAAGATGCAAAAAGACTTTTTCCAAAAAAATTATGGAATAAACTTCATATTCAAATCATATTATATGGAAGAAAATTTTCTCCAGCAAGGGGATGGAAAATAAAAGAGGATATAATAATGATGAAAGTTGGCAGAAAGTCGATTCTAAAAAAAATGATTTAATCACAAACTATTTCATACTCGTCCCAATTTTTGTCGGTTGTAGTATTTTCAAAATAAAAACACATTTTTCTATTGTCAGAAAAAGTTAAAAACTTATAAAAACCATCTGGGACTGTTGCTCCAGTGGATAGAACTTGACTTTCTGATGAAAACTTTAATTCAATCCTAACATTAACTGGACCAATATCCCTAGCCCAATCTCTTACTTGTTCTTCAAGTTCTCTCCACTCTCCCCTATTTAAATTATCCTTCTGTAAGGCACAGTTAACAAAGGAAAATGTTTTTGCTAAGTTGGACCATGAGTCCGTGAAAGAACCTGCTGGTGCCATGTGACCTTTATCCCACTCATTTTTATAATAATCATTGTCATCAGATGTCCATACATCACTTACAGTGTAAAAATCCATATTTCCACGGTCTGCTACCTTAACGAAATCTCTAACTGTGTATTCAATCCAATTAGGTTGTTCTTTCAATTCATTGTAAGAAATTCGAAAAACAGCGTTTTGAATCAGTACATCCTCTCTAAGTTGAAGATCTAATGGTTCTTGACTGGTCTTTTCACATGAAAAGATTATAAAAATTAATAGTAGATAAATTTTTTTCATTCAAATAGAGTTGGGTTTTCAATTTTTTTCATGTATCCATTTTGTCTTGATACCTTACCAATTTTGTATTCTTCAACATCTAAATTAAGTTGATTTTGGAGCCAATCGGCAACCAAGTGTCTATGGCAAAACTTCTTTTTAGTTCCATTAGTCATCAATATTGGCTCAAATCCAGAAACTAAAGATTTTAAATCTTCAAAAACTGTTTTAGCATTCAACGAATCTAATTGTTCATTATAGTTTTTAATAAAATTTTCCTCTGATATTTTTTTTGATTTCAAATTTTCAAACAATTTCCAATTTGGAGCTAGTGATTTATATTCACGCTTAACAAATTGATTGTTTGATGGGTATAATGATATAGAGATAAAGCCATTGTTTGTTTCTTCATCTATTTGTTTAAAAAAGCCTGTTTTCATTATTATTGGACTTAAAAATTATTAAAATAATTTCTATTAAAAAATTAAAGGATTTTTTTTAGTGCTAATTTTTTTAAAATTACTCCATAAAACTTTAACAATAAAAACTTGTTTTCTTAACAAAATTTTAACATATTT
>Ga0209433_10000502_pt1 | contig 12138 bp, 12 predicted proteins | sample METZYME_5_50m_FD_187552 | JGI IMG/M metagenome (GOLD analysis project Ga0209433, IMG submission 187552) | Marine microbial communities from oxygen minimum zone in mesopelagic equatorial Pacific - METZYME_5_50m (SPAdes) (version 2) | ecosystem: Environmental > Aquatic > Marine > Oceanic | place...
ATATCAGTCAATAAAAAGTATTGCATCTAATAAATTCTCTATTTTAATTACACTAATTTGGATACCTTTTTCTGATATATTGCAAAACTTTGGCTTATACAGATTAGAGTGTTCAATAAGAAGTGCTGCTATTCTTGGTTTATTTGGTGTTGGGGGGATAGGAACAAATATTATTTTAAATTTTAAAGCCTTAAATTTTAATGAATTATGGAGTTATCTTTGGGCATTGGCTTTATTAGTTGTTATTACAAAAGCTTTATTCAATAATTTAAAATTCCGATATTTAGAGCCGAATAAATCTATATTATTATTTAGTATTTTTATAACTTTTTTTATATATTATTTCTTTTTTGTTTTTAATTTCTTTATTAATTCAAATATAAATTTATCATATTTTTTTGAAACATTTACATTAAATAATATAAATTTTTCTTTGAATGAATTTCTAAATATGTCCTTCTCCACAATACTAATAAGTTTAAGTGCAACAGCAATAGCAATTAGTTTACCCCCTGTCTTATTTTTAATATTTGATAATAAATTTTTGATCTATATTTTTAGAATTTTTGCATTCTGGCTCCGTATAATCCCTCCTACAGTAGTTATTTTGATCTTATTAATTTTTAATCAGCCATCTTTTGCTTTGGCTTCGCTTACTTTAGGTATTTATAATGCCGCAATTACTCTTAGATTATTAAATATAAATTTAATTGAGATCAATAAAAATTTATATGAGGGGATAATAAGTTTTGGTTCTTCCAAAAGAGTAGGTTGGATATATGGATTATTTTTAAAACAAGCTAAAAGTTATTTAGCCTATTGTTCATATAGATCTGACATAATTTTTAGAGAGACTGCAATTGTTGGAGTAATAGGCGGCAAAGGCCTTGGCTGGCAACTTAATGAATCACTAAGTTCCTTTGCATGGGGAGAAGTTACTTTTATTTTAATAGCCTACAGTTCTATAGCTATGGTAGGAGAATTTATAAATGGTAAAATCAAATCAAACTTAAATTGATTATTAGATAAATTCTTCAGATTTAAAGTGAATAAGTTATCAAAACAACTCATAGTTATTGGAGATAGTTCTGTCTATGGATGGGGAGACTCAGAGGGTGGTGGATGGTGTGAAAGGCTTCGAAAAGATTGGTCTAAGGTTAAAAATGGTCCTGTAATTTATCCATTAGGTGTAAGAGGCGATGGAATAGAAAAAGTTGCTTTAAGATGGCACAACGAATGGTCCTCAAGAGGAGAAACAAGAAGAAACAAACCAAAAGCAATTCTTTTAAACGTTGGCCTAAATGATACTGCTAGTATTGGACAAATAAATGGAAGGCATCAATTAGAAATAGACGGATTTGAATATGGATTTGAGAGATTAATTAGTGATATAAAAGCTCAAACAGAAATTTTTGTAATGGGATTATCTCCTGTAGATGAGTCAAAGATGCCATTTGCAGGTTGTTTATGGTACTCAAATCATTTTTGCAATTCCTATGAAAAAAGAATGGAAGCAGTCTGCTTAAATCAAAATGTACCTTTCTTAGCTACTTTTAAAGATATGTTTACTGATAAAAGAAGAATAAATTGGATTTCTGATGATGGCATTCATTTAAATTCTCAAGGACATTTATGGTTATATCAACGTTTAAGAAGTTGGGAAATTCTTAATAAATGGAAAGAAGAATAAAATCTTTTAAAAAGACATCAAATCAAAATATGTAAAAATAAGACAATGGAAATAATTGAAGATAAAGTGGTCTGAATAAAGTTTACAAACTCATTACTGAGATGATACTTTTCCTGATATCTTGCACCTATTATACTTTCAGCAAGTGTTGCAATAAATCCTGAAATCAATACTATAAAAAAATGGTCTTTTGTTGAAATAATGCCAAATAAAAGCATAAAGTATGACATCAAACAAGAACCAAGAAGACTAGCAAAAGTACCTTCCAAACTAATTCCCCCCTCGGTACCTTTTTTAACTTTTTGTAATGTAGTAATTAAAAAAGTATTACTTCCAAACCTCTTCCCAATTTCACTCCCAAAAGTATCAGCAAGTTTTGCTGCGAAACTTGCTGCAAAAGCAACTTCCAAAATACTTTGATTTAGTATATTTAATTTAATCATTATTGCAAATATAACTCCAGTAGCTGCTGAGCCCCAGACATTTTCAGGTCCTCTACGTCCACCTCTTTTTTCAGCAATCCCAATATTTTGTTTATATTGAAAACCTACTTTAGTGACAAGCGAACCGAGTATTAAATAGATAACAACACTAATCCACCCAAAAAATCCTATACATCCCCATAAGATAGTGCCTAATGCACCAGCACTTATCCAACCATTTCTTGTCATGATTGGGGTTTTATAAAAAAAACAAATAAGAATAAAATTAATTAGAAATCCTACAATAAAATCATTTAATAAAATATTCATAATCACGAATAATAAATTGAACGCATCAATTCTTCCCTACATTCTGCTAGCACTGATGCAGTATTAATTGCTGCAGTTGAGGTTCTTAAAATATTTTCTGATAATTTAATAAATTGCATTTTTAAGTTTCGAAATTTTTCTATTTCATTTTTTGACCAGCCTCCCTCTGGTCCAATTACATTCCAAATAATGAAATTTTTCCCCTTAATAATTTTTTTATTTGAAATCCATTTTCTTAATCCAATAGTATTATCACTTCTAGTCACAGAGATTGAAACAAAATCATTTTTATTTAAAGAATTAATCCAATCATTTACATCAATAAAACTATATAGTTCTGGCCTCCATAATCTTTCACTTTGTTCAACAGACTCGTTAATTATCGAATACCATCTATCCATTTTTAAAGAATGATTTGATACCTTTTTTATTTGTCTTTCTGAAATTAAGGGTTGAATAATATCAATACCAATTTCTGTAGTCATCTTTAAAATATCCTCAAAACCTCTTTTAGGTGGGGAAATTGCTAATCCTATAAGAAGTTTTTTATTTTCCTTAAAATAATGAGGCTTATCAAAAGAAGTAAATTGTATATTTTTTTGATCTATTTTTTTCCCTTTCCAAAGAGCTCCCTCACCATTAACGATTGATATCTCATATCCACTTTTTAATCGCATTACTTTATTAATATAGTGGGATTCCTTATCAGTAAGTTTTAAATTATTATTATTTGAACTTTTCAATCTATCGCTAGAAATTAATAATCTTATTAGATCTTCCATATTTAATTTTTAAAAATTAAATCAGGATGCTCCTCAATAGCCCAATCACTATTTTCTCCACCAATTACCAATTGATCAATCTTGACATAATCATTTGAGATTTGTTTTAAAACATTTATTAATACATCAATAGAAAGAGCATCGGATGTTCCAAAATCAACCCAACATCTTGACCATAAATTCTGATACTCCATTTGACCTAAATTATGCATAAGCGAAGGAATTGATGCACTCGAAAGATTATTATCATAATTCATCCAACTTAATTCGGATCCCTCCTGATGAGATTGTAAATTCTCTGAATTAAACCCTCCTAATCGTCCTAAAACGTACCAACTATCGAAAACACCATCAAGGTAATTTTTTTCCGATTGATCAGGTATTTCAAAAAACTTTATCCATATCCAGCAATTAAAAGGATCAACTTCTCTAAATAAAACATTCATTCATTTTTTTAGTTTTTGTTTATATAAACTATTATAAGATTGATAAATTATAGAATCAAAAATTATAAACTTATAAATATAAAATGCTCAAATTAGAAAACATTACGTATCAACCCCAAACAGGAAATATTAAAATTCTTGATAATATCGATTTAAATATAAATACATTTGAAATAGTTTTAATTTGTGGAAAAAGTGGATGCGGGAAAACTACTCTATTGGAAATTATTTGCGGTTTAATCAATCAACAGAATGGAAATATTTTATGGAATGATAAAAATTTATCTGCTAGGCAACGGAGATGGCTATGCGGGGTTGTTTTTCAATTTCCTGAAAGATATTTCATTGGATCGACGATAGGAAAAGAATTAAGGATTGGTCATAAATCACTCTATGAAAGGGATTTAAGAAGGGTTTTAAACAAAGTGGGTTTATCTGAAATTAATTTAAAAACTCCTCCTGAAGAATTAAGTGGCGGCCAACAGCGTAGATTAGCTGTTGCTGTTCAACTTTTAAGAAATCCTAATCTCATTCTTTTAGATGAACCAACAGCCGGCTTAGATTGGTCGATGAAAAATGAAGTAAAAAATCTCATTTATGGTTTAAAAGATAAAAATACAATCATTATTGTGACCCATGAACCTAAATTATTTGAAACCATACCTACCAAAACATTTCTCCTTGAAAAGGGTAAACTTGATTTATTGAGAGGTTAATTATTGGAAGATAAAATTGTAAGAGCTACTGCCGCAAATGGTGGAATCCGATTGATTGCAGTATCTGTTACTGAATCGACGTTAGAGGCAAGATCAAGACACCAACTTTCATATTTAACTACCACTATTATTGGAAGATCATTTAGTGCAGCACTACTTTTAGCAAGTTCAATGAAAATTATGCGCGCCAGAGTTACCTTTAGAATTAGATCTGATGGCCCTTTAAACGGATTATTAGTTGATGCAGGTAGAGACGGTACAGTGAGAGGTTATGTTGGCAATCCTAATTTAGAGTTAGATCCTATCAAGAATGAAAAAGGAAAATATTCATTTGATTTTAAAAAAGCAGCTGGAACAGGATATTTAAATATAATTCGTGACAATGGTGTAGGAGATCCATTCACAAGTACTGTTGAGTTAGTAAGTGGAAGCATTGCAGAAGATTTAGCATCCTACCTTGTCCATTCTGAGCAAACACCCTCTGCAGTTTTCATTGGTGAAAAATATAAAAATAATGAACTTCTCTGCAGTGGTGGCTTATTAGCTCAAGTTCTGCCAAAAAAAGAAACTGATCCACTTTTAATATCTCTTTTAGAGAAAAGATGCCAAGAAATAAATTCATTCAGTGAAGAACTTTATAATTCTAAAAATAATTTACTTTCATTGATAAAGAAAATTTTTCCAGATATTGATGACCTCTCTTTATCTGAAATAGCTAGATCCCAAAAAGTTGAATTCAAATGCAGATGTTCAAGAGAAAGAAGCCTCAATGCAATAAAAATGTTAGATAAAAAAGAATTGGAAGATATCCTAAGAAAAGAGGGACAAGCAGAATTAGTTTGCGAATTTTGCAAAAACAAATATTTAATAAATGCTGATGAGCTATCTGAAATGATCAGAAATTAAATATCAAAGAAAAACAATCCCTAGCCAAAGTATCAGGATTGCTGGAATACTTTGAATTTTTTCTTGTGATAAAGAATTAGTAGAAACTTCCTGGATAAGTGAATTAGTTTCAATTAAACCTCCAAAAATTAGTCCTAGGGATAAAAAAGCCACGCTCCAACCTAATGAACTCAAAAATCTTTTGCCTGATTTTATTTGTACATAGGTAAGAATTAAGGTAGAGATTGAAAGAAGGAGCCTATTATAGGAGTCTGGGCTTAGAAATAACAATATTAAAAATATTAAAGCAAGAGATAATTTTGTAGGTAATTGATCAATATTCTTTTCTGAAAAATTAGATGAGGCATAGCTTTGAGTGTTATTAATAGTCTTTTTACTCAAATTTTTAATTTGTGATAAGAGTGGGAATTGGCTATTTATAGTTTGCATTTTTTTATTTTCTTTTTGAGAAGCATTTTGTGCTTCAAAACTTATACTTCCAGATTGCCTAGCCTTTAAACTACCCATAAGAAGTTGGTCAAAGGAAGATTCTATTTTTGCCTTAGCAAGAATATCATCTCCAGCTTCTTTAACTTTTTTATCCCTAGCTTTCTGAATATCCTCAAAATCTGCACCTTCTTTTACTCCAAGTATTTCATAAGGGGTTTTGTCTTGGCTGTAATCTTTTTTATTATTGTCCAATTTTTTTTTAAATATCTAATAGCTTAACTTATTTTTGAATTCATTAAGAGTTTTATAAATCAATTGGTTCAACTCCACTTACAACTGGAGCAACTTTATTAAGATTCAATTTTGGTTGATCTTCTATAAATTGATTTAGATTCCATTCATTTTTAAAAAGGATAACTGGTCTATTCCAACAATCTTTAACAATCTTACAATTGAAAACTCTTCCAAGTTTATCTACGGATGGCCACCCCTCTGATACCCACCTAGCAATCTGATAAGGCATTGACTCAAGAATTGAATCAACACCATATTCATTTTTTAACCTGTGCTTTACAACCTCCAATTGTAATTGTCCTACAGCTGCAAGGATTGGATCTCTTTTGCTTTCATCAATATCATAAAGAATTTGAACAGCCCCTTCTTCTCTTAGTTCATTTACCCCTTTTCTAAAGTTTTTAAATGCCGAAGGATTAGGATTTCTCAACCAACTAAATATTTCCGGGCTAAAACAGGGAATACCCTCATACTCAATATGATTGCCTGTATACAAGGTATCTCCTATTGAGAACATCCCAGGATTATTTAAACCAATAACATCTCCAGGGTAAGCATCATCTACAACCTCCCTATCTTTTCCAAATATTTTTTGTGGTCTAGATAATCTAATAACCTTTCCAGTTCTAGAGTGTTTAACAGACATGTCTTTCTCAAATCTACCACTACATACCCTTATAAAAGCTACTCTGTCTCGATGTTTTGGATCCATATTAGCCTGAAGCTTGAAAACGAATCCACTAAATTCGTTAAAAGTTGGTTCAATATTTCCATTATTGCTATTTCTTGATGAAGGTTTTTTAGCTAAATTAAGGAATTTATCTAAGAAAGGTCGTACACCAAAATTTGTCATAGCAGAACCAAAGAAAACTGGAGTTAGTTCGCCACAATAAATTCTTTCCTTATCAAAACTAGCACCCGCTTCATCTAAGACTTCAAGCTCTTCAAGAGCATTATTCAATAAATTTTCCTCTAGGTAATTTGAAAGATTGTGTTCATCTAATCTTATCCTTTTTTCATAGGATTGTTTTCCTCTAGCTGCTTTATCAAACAATATTACCTCTTTAGTTAATCTATCAATTACTCCTCTAAATTGATCGCCACTCCCAATTGGCCAATTTATAGGAATAGTTGCAAGACCAAGCTCAGATTCTATTTCATCTAATAAAGTTAAAGGTTCTCTTCCTGGCCTATCCATTTTATTTATAAAGGTAAAAATTGGAATTTTTCTCATTTTGCAAACCTCAAATAATTTCCTTGTTTGAGGTTCAAGTCCTTTAGCAGCATCTTCCAACATAACTGCGTTATCAGCCGCGGCTAATGTTCTATAAGTATCTTCCGAAAAATCCTGGTGACCTGGAGTATCTAAAAGGTTTATAACTGATTCTTCATATTCAAATTGCAAAACAGTGGAGGTAATTGAAATTCCTCTCTGTTTTTCAAGTTCCATCCAATCAGATGTTGCTTTTCTTTGATTTCCCCTAGCTTTAACTGCTCCAGCTTGTTGTATGGCCCCACCGTATAAAAGTAATTTTTCAGTAAGAGTTGTTTTGCCAGCATCAGGATGAGAAATTATTGCAAAGTTTCTTCTCTTATTGACTTCATCAGATATGATTTCGGTATTAATATTTTGATCATTTAAACCCATCTATGTAATTTTATTCCTTAAAAATTTTGCTTACATTATTAAACCCTACCATAAAGTATTAAATACTTATTGTCCTCTTCCAAAACATCAAGATGAGCAAGATTTTTATTTGCTATTAGGTTTCTTAATTCATCTGCTCTGTAAGAGGCTTGCAAAGATGCATAATAATCACTAGTTAGAGTTTCATTATATTTTGACGCACATTCAGCTTTTAATTCCAGTGCATATTTTTTATTGATAGGCCTTATTAAATCTTTGTGAAAATTCAATGTATTTTTACTTGATAAAGAAAAAATGCATTCAAAGAATTCATTTATGTGTGTTATGTGATGAATTAAGCTATTGCTAACCAAAAGATTTATGTGCTTTTTATCAGATATATCAACTAATTTAATATTCTTGATGTCTTCACATAAATAATTTAAGTTATTTAAGGGTTTTTCCCGTAAATTTTTTCTAAACTTAGCTTTATGGATCATTTCTTTAGATCCATCAATACCAAGAACAGAAGTTTTAGGCCACTCTTGAGATAATTTCTCACTAATATTTCCAGGGCCGCATCCCAAATCCACAATTAAATCATTATGGGTTAAGTGAATATTATTTTTTTTTAAATAATTTTTTATAAATCTAATAAATTTGATTTCGCCTTTTGTGAAATCAGCCTCAGAGTATGAATCTACTTGATCTTTCGTATTCATCAACTCTGGCTCTGCCCTTCTATCCATAAGTAAAACATTAATTTATAAATATTTTTACATAAAGCGTTAAATAGTGATAAGAAAAGTTGCAGACACCACAGGTGGAGTTAATGTAAGCATTACGAACCTATTACACACCTAATTCATCGTGACAGTTGCACCAAATAAAGCTTCATCTGAGAACAATAGTAATGATCTCCAAAAGGATGATTTCCCTAAAACAGCTCCTGCTGCAAATCCAGTTTTCTATAGAACCTATAGTAGAAAGACGACTACTGGCAGAGAGAGTTGGTTAGAGGTTGGGGAAAGAAATCTCACAGGTCTTAAAGAGTTAGGAAATCTCTCTATTGAGGAGTTAAAATTAATGCAAGAGATGCAAAAGAGTCAGAAAGCCCTTCCCTCTGGTAGGTGGTTATGGATTGGTGGAACACCTTGGATAAATAAAAATGAGAATTTTTCAGGAGCTTACAACTGCACTTCCACAAACTTAGTAGATTGGGAAGCGTTTGCCCTCATGATGGATTTAGCAATGATGGGTTGTGGGACAGGAGCAATAATTGAACCTGAATTTATCAATAAGTTACCAAAAATCAATAATTTATTAAAAATAAAATCTATTAGTTCAGTTGGGGTTACATCTAAGGAATTAAGGCAAGAAAAAACTTCTAAAGTAATTAAAGGAAATGCAATTTTTATCAAAGTAGGTGATAGCAGAAGAGGTTGGGTAGACAGTTACAAATTCCTTCTAGAAGCTTCCAGCGATAAAGCTTTAGGAGGCAATGTTGATATACATATAGATTTAACAGATGTCAGACCAGCTGGAGAATCTTTAAAAGGATTTGGAGGGATGGCAAATCCGATAAAATTAAATGATCTTTATTCAAGAGTGGCTTCACTACTAAATAAAGCTATTGGGAGAAAACTTACATCGGTAGAGTGCTGTTTATTAATAGATGAAGCAGCAGTAACAATTGTCGCGGGAAATATAAGGAGAAGTGCTGGTATGAGGCAATTCTCTTCAGATGATATAGATGCAGCTACTGCTAAAGAAAATTTATGGAGCCAAGATAAAGAAGGTAACTGGAGAATTGATCCAGAAAAAGATGCTTTAAGGATGGCAAATCATACTAGGGTTTATCACTCAAAACCCTCTTATCAAACAATTCTTGAGGCAGTTACCAAGCAGTTCAATTCAGGAGAGGGAGCCATTCAATTTGCTCCGGAAGCAATTGCAAGATCAAATGCAGATATTCTTAATAAAGATGAATTAAGGAAAGAATTTATAGAGATCTATTCTGAACAAGGCAAAGAAGAAGCAAAAAATTGGATTAATCTAAATTTTGGACCCTTCTCCAACGAAGAATTAAACCACAGAATGACAAGATATGGATTGAACCCATGTGGTGAAATCTTAGGCAATGATTTTCACTGTAATTTAGCAGAAGTTCATTTAAATCAAATTGATCCTAATGATTTAGAAGAACAAGAAAAAGCATTTAAATCAGCTGCCCTATCTGTAGCTTGCTTACTTAATCATAAATTCGAAGTCCAAAGGTATAGAGTTAGTAGGGAATATGATCCAATAGTTGGAGTTAGTTTTACTGGGCTTTTTGATTTCTTTGTACATGCTTTTGGGACATCATGGCTTAAGTGGTGGGAAGAAGGAAGGCCTGATACTGATGAAGGTAAATTATTTAAACAAAAAGAATCTAGATATCTTGAATCATGGAGAAAGATTGTTAAAGAAACGGTTTGGGAATATTGCGATAACCATAACCTAAGAAGACCCAATAGATGCACTACAGTTCAACCTGCAGGAACAAAAAGTCTCTTAACTGGAGCTGCTCCTGGTTGGCATCCGCCCAAAGCCCAACGTTTCATTAGGAGAATAACTTTTAGAAAAAATGATCCTGTTGCTCTTGCCTGCATGGACTACGGATATTCTGTTGTCCCTTCTCAATCTGATAAAGATGAGAATGGTTGCCTACTAGACAATCCGTTTGATCCAAGGTGTACTGAATGGCTTGTTGAGATACCTACAGAAGTAAGTTGGGCTAATTTAGAAGGAGCCGATCAAATTAATATCAATAATTTTTCTGCTCTCACACAGTTTGATTTTTATATGCAAGTTCAAAAGTTTTATACTGAGCACAACACCTCAGCTACCATTGAATTTAGAGAAAATGAAATTGAGGATCTAGCACTAGCTATCCATAAGGCCATTGATAATAATGATGGATATATTTCAGCAGCTTTGCTTGCAAGATTTGATGCAAATGCAACTTTCCCAAGATTGCCTTTTGAACCTATTAATAAAGACGAATATGATTCTTTACAAAATAAAGTTAAAGAGAGAAGAGTTAATAATGATTTCTTTGATGCTCTTAATAAATACGATATTGGTGAACTTTCAGAAGCTGGTCCTGCAGGATGTGATTCAGATAAATGTTTATTGCCATTAGATAAGCCTAAGAATTAATTATTAAGTTTATTAATTAATTTAGGTCAAATAGTGTTTCATTATTGCTTTTCTAGCTAACTCTAGAGAAGCAATAATTTAAAAATGACTATTTCACTTAATATAGGTAGATTATTCAATGATGATTCTCATGAAGCTTTAATTGATGAATTAAAAAAAAGAAATAGTCAAGAATCAATTTTAGAATTTGAACAAAAATTTAATAATCAAAATGAAAAAAACCTACATATCCATATATGTAGGTTTTTAAAAAACAGACAGATCTCAAGAGCACTTGCAGCTAAATGGCTAATTACTATGCTTGATAACAAAGAATCTCTAATAAATTCTCTTTCTGATTGATTAAGTTAAAGCTGATAGTCTCCAAAGAGCAATACCAAAGATTGAAAAGCCCATAATTAGAGTAAAAGCTAAAGCATTTTGTACCTGAGCTCTTTCGTTCATCATATTTGAAAATGGAAGAAACTGAACGAACAATGGTTTTTCTTCAACTATTGCAGATTTTTTAACTGTGTTTTTTTTGCCTCTTGAAAACATAAAATAAAATTATGATCTAATGAATTTTACATTTAAAAAGGATATTAATAAAAAATACCTCTATAAAGTGAACAAAATGTAACCTGGTTAATCTTAATTTCGCAAATTTCTTCTAAAACTTAAGTAGAACTTAAATTTCTATATTTAATGTATTCCTTTAAGAATGCATAGAAAAATCAATCTTTAAGGATGTCTTCAATTTTTCTAATAATATATTCGATGATGGTGAGGAATTCTTCAGCTAAAAGTTATTAATAAATGGATATATATTTAAATTTTGGGGAATCTTAAATTTAATAATTATCATTTTAAAAAAATGCCTCATTTACCTTAGATATTCAAAAAAATTTATTAGATGATAATTTCTGATTAATGATTTATAGTTTCAAATATCTTTTATCATTTAAATAAAAATTATTCTTTATAATTCATAGAGAACTATGACATTTAACTTAGATTGATGGATAAAAAACCCTTATTCAAGAGCCCTTATGATTTGAAAGATGTCAGTACTCTATTTGGAATAGTTGCTATTTTTTTGATTATTACAGCTTTATTAGGTAATAATCTTTTTGGAATATTTCAGGAAAGTGTCAATTTCGGTTAAAAACTTCTTGGTTTTATTATTGAAAATGATTTAGATAATCTATATCTCAATACATTTAAAAAACTACCGATAGAAGACCCGATTAAAAATAAAAATAGATAAAAGAAAAAATATTCCAAAATTAATGATGTTTTATATTTATAAACTAAGT
>Ga0209433_10000503_pt1 | contig 12134 bp, 10 predicted proteins | sample METZYME_5_50m_FD_187552 | JGI IMG/M metagenome (GOLD analysis project Ga0209433, IMG submission 187552) | Marine microbial communities from oxygen minimum zone in mesopelagic equatorial Pacific - METZYME_5_50m (SPAdes) (version 2) | ecosystem: Environmental > Aquatic > Marine > Oceanic | place...
ATATAGAAAGAATTGAGGTACTTAGAGGCCCTCAAGGAACTTTATATGGATCAAATGCAATCGGTGGAACCATTAGATATATAACAAAGAAACCAGATTTATCAGGTTTTGATTATGCATACTCTGTAGAGTATGGAAAGAAGCGTTTCGCAGGAAATGCAATTGTTAACTACAATGCTATGGTTAATGTTCCTCTAAATGATCTTTTTGCGTTGAGAGCAACTTATTCACAATCTTTAGATCCAGGTATATATGAAAATATCATTACTCAAAACAAGGATGTAGGTGATCAAGATGATGAAAGATATACCATAACTCTTGGTTTTGAAAGAGATGACTCTCCTATTCATGATGGCAATATCTCAAGCATGATTAGATACATAGTTAGTGATCGATTTGATGAAGGCATGAAGGAAAAAGGTAATGGTGATAAGCCAGGAACCGCAGATATTTTTGATCCTAACTGTAATACAAGTACGGCTTTTTATTATGGAGAGTCTTGTACAAGATTGACTGCCTTGGCTGATGCTTATGGAAGAGACCTATCTGATTATCATCCGTTGCTATCTTTTGCAGATGTTACTGATGAGGTTCATAACGTCGTTTTGACAACTTTGGCTTCAACAACTAAAGTCGGTTTCGATTGGGGTTCAGCAACATTAACTACAATGTTTAGAGACTATGATGAAGATAGTGATACTGAATGGGGAAGGATTGATACTGATGATTTATATCCTGCTCCACTAATTGTTACATCAGACAGTGAGACAGAAATTACTGAATTAAGGCTTAGCTCAAATCCTGGAATGATTGAGTGGACAGTTGGTCTTTATGATTTTGAGTCAAATGCTGATCCAGATTCCATTGTTGAAAATCAAGCTCTGCTTAGTGCCGAAGCATTCGATTATATTGGATTCATGGTACCAGATGGATACGATGGTGCTGCATATTGCCCACCTTACTGTGGTGACGATGCAAGTCCATATTTCTACTATGGAAGCTATACTTTTTATAGCTACTCAACTGAAAAAGCTATGTATGGAGAGGTTGCTCTAAATCTTGATAAATGGAAATTTACGGCTGGATTAAGAGATTATGAGATATCAGATGGTTACAAGCAGTCTGAATTTGGAATCTTCTACTCCGGCAATGGATGTGATGGGACTGCTACGGAAGGGACGACATGTAATCAAGAGGCAGGAACGGAATCAGATACAAGACCTAAGCTTACAGCTTCATATATGCCAAATGAAGATCTTACTTTATTTGCAGTTTCATCGGCAGGTTATAGACCTGGTGGAAATAATTCTGCATTACCACCTTTTTGTGCAGGCGATCCAGAAGCATCAACATTCCAAAGAAGATATACATCAGATAAAGCTGAAAATACTGAATTTGGATTGAAAGCTAGAGGTGATACTTTCAACTTTAATGCTACTTACTTTATGATCGACTGGACTGACATCCAAATCGGTATTGCTCCTGCATGTGGATGGAGTTTCACAAGTAATGGTGGTGAAGCAGAAACAAAAGGTGTTGAACTAGATTTTGATCTAATGTTAGCTGAAGGTCTTTATATGGACTTTGCTGGATCATTTATGACAGCAGAAACTACAATTGATATGCCAAGTTTTGGTGCTTCAGCTGGCGATAGTTTGCCTGGAACAGTTGAAGAACAATATAACATTGGTTTCTCCTATGATCATACAATTGGTTCTAAGCCAGCCTATACAAGATTAGATTATCTATATTATGGCGATAGTTATGCTACTTTTGGACAATCTGAAGATCAGATGTCACCAGAATATGAAAAATTTAATCTTAATATTGGCGTTGAGCTGAATGAAAACTCTTCACTTCAGTTAAGTGTTGATAACTTAATGGATAACAGAGCAGAGGCGTTTAAGTTTTCTGCTGATAGTCCTGGCTGGAGACCAAGAAATTATCTTCAGTGGATTCCTCCAAGAAGTGTTTCATTAAGGTATACGTTTAGATATTAAAGAAATATTAGATTATAAAAAGCCAGGTTTATGCCTGGCTTTTTTTATTCCTTATATTCTTGAAAATAGTTAAATATTTCTTGTTTAGTTCTGGACCTAGCTGTTGTCCATTCACCTGTGTCTTTGATATTAAGTACTTCTCTATTCTTATTTAAAACAACAACTCGAGGGATTCCTTGTTGAGGCATGATATTAAAAAACTCCATCATAGACATATTGATATCATATCTTCCTAAATCTATATATAAGACTTCAAAATTTTCATCCATATACTCTTGAATAGTTGGGAGCTCAATAACTGCACTTAATATCCTGCAATCAGGACACCAGTTTGCACCAAAAACAATAACAGGCTGCTTATTATTTGCTATTGTTAAATCAATAAAATCTACTAAATCTTTTTCCGTTAGATCTATCCTTTCATAAGGCAAAGGAAAAGGCTTTTGCAGAATTTCCTCATTTGGAACGATAATATTTGACGACATCATAGGCAATGATACTAAAACTAAGTAAAATGTTAAAAACGTATTTTTAGCTTTTATGAACATTATTGAAAATTTAGTCCTTATCTCGTTATTTATTTTTTTAGTAATTATGTCTGGCATTTTTATGTTTGCCAATCATTTAGTGTTAGTTTTTCCAGGAACCGAATTTGATCCAATGCTAATGGCTGAATGGCGAACGAGAACTATTCAACCAGCTTTTTATATGACAGCATCATATTTTTTAATGAGGCATTTTCTAGGAAAAAGTCCAACTACCACACTCTGGCCGGTTTTTTTGATACTTCTTTTTTTTACCCTAACACAAGGACTTCTATTTTTTGATGATCCATATAAATTTGGTTTTCCTGGAATGGTAATGTTTTTAGTTTCAATTTTTGTAACTCTTTTTGTTCGGTTAAGTCATGCAAAAAGGAAAAAAGAAATAAGAATGGGTACATTTTAATGAATATAGTTTTAAGAATAAGTTTAATAATTTTTCTACTTATGATGGCGGCGGTATATTTACCAATAGGTTTATGGGCCATTATTGCTCCTGCTCAAGATGCTTTGGGCTTAGAGCTTCCATCTTTTTATGAAGCAGTGGGTTTGTCTGTAATTTCACCAATAGGATACTCCGAATTTGCAGGCATATATGGCGGAATTAATATTGTTATTGGTTTGATGTTTCTAATTGGCATTTTTAAAAGAAAGGTCGCATTATTTTCAATAAAAGTTCTTGTATTCTTAGTTGGCTCAATAGCCCTAGGAAGATTTTTACTGATGCTGCTTGGATCCCAAGCTGGATTACCTGCGGAAATAAACGCTTTTCTTATATTTGAAATTATTGTTTTTTTAGTTGGCTTATTTTTTATTCAAGCCTTAAAAAACACTGATTAAATTAATTAGATTTAAGATATATACAATATAGAATCCTACAAATCCAAATCCTAAAAGAAATCCTAAATACTTAGGCATCTGCGCTCTCGATAAAAAGAGCATTATAAGAGTGAAAGCTATGGTTAAAATAATCAGGGGAGTTGAGTCCCTTTCCCACAATTCTACAGGCATCACGGCTGATGAGAATATTCCAATAATAGGGACAATTATTACAAGATTAAGTATGTTTGAGCCAATAATATTTCCTATTACCATTTGGTTTTTACCTTTTATGATGGCCGACATTGTTGCAGCAAGCTCTGGAAGGCTTGTCCCAAGTGCTAAAATTGTTAAACCAATTATTACTTCTGAGATACCAATAGAAAGGGCAAACTTTTCTGCATAAATAACTGCAAAATTAGAACCAACCACCAAAAGAATCAAACCAATAACAAGTATTATTGAATTTTTTAGCATGTCAGCCGATCCTGAAACAACCTCCATAACATTTGAGCGCTCCTTTGAAAGTATCATCAAAAAATAAAATAAGATTGCAATAAATCCAAGACTTTCGATTAAGCTAAATTTCAAATCTTTAAGGGCGAATAAAAACAAAAGAAAACTTAATAAGAAAGGAATAAGAGATTCTAGTGAAAATTTATTTTTTATTTGATTAACTGCAAAACATGATAAGCCAAATATAAGTGCAATGTTTGTAATATTTGAGCCAACTATTGTTCCAATAGAAACAGATTCGACTGAATTAACAATAGAGCTAATTGCAACAAATATTTCAGGCGCTGAAGTTCCAAGAGCAACAATCGTTAGACCTACAAATAAGTCGCTAATACCAAAGTTTTTAGCTATTTTAGAAGAGGCATCTACAAACCGTTCAGCCCCAAAGACTAGAGTTGCTATAGATAAAATAAGGAGTGAGATATTTATAAACACACATATATTGTATAGATTTAATTAAAAAAATTAAAAGAATCTAGAAGGTCTGAAATCATTTAAAAGCAAACTGTCAACTTCATCTACTATTTCTTGAGTGACTAGAGTACCCACAATTGCAGCAAGACTTATACCGCTATGCATCACAGCCAAATAAATTGATTTATTTTTAAACCTTCCAATAATTGGTAAGTCATCTTTTGGAATGGGTCTCCATCCAACCAATACTTCTGATGCATTTAAGTTGTTCGAGGTTCTTACCATATTTTTAAAATGTTTATTAATTCTTCGTAAATGATTTTTAGGACTTTCCTTTAAAGGGGTCGTAATTTGTTCACCAATTATTAGCTGACCATTTCTTTGCTGATGAGCATGAATTTGAGGTCCATAAACAATAGAATTTACAAGACTTTCAGTAGGTTCAGTCTTGATTATTACTCCTGGCCTCGGTGCTTTTAAAAATTTCGTACCAAAACTATTATCAAGATCAGTTCCGTTGCAAAAAATTATATTTTGACATTTTAATATTCCCGTTGATGTTTTAATCTTTGTAAAAGCATCATTACTCTCTAAAATTTTTTCAAACTTACAAGGATATAAAACTGAGCCTCCATTTGTTCTAATTCCGCTTATCATTTTTGATATAGCATCTTTAGGATCAATTGCACCATCCGATCTTGAGAAAACGATGCTTTTATTATTTTTAAACTTTATGTTGGGCTCTAATTGCTCTGCCTTTTTATATCCAATAATCTCAGTTGGTGAAAATTTAGGATAACTCTTCAACTTATTAATACTCTTAATAAGTTTGCTTTGATCTTCTATTTTTAAAGCCCATTCTAAAGATCCATTCCATTTAATATCAAGTGACAATTCCTTTTCTATTAAATGAAATGCATTAATACCAAGTTGTGAAAACAAATTGTATGAGTATGGCTGTTTTGGATAAGTTGCATTGATCCATGCAAATGAACTTCCACTACAGCCAGAGCCTGGCTTATTTTTATCAATCAAGATTACATTTGTTCCACGTTTTGATAACTCGTAAGCAATTGTGGTGCCAATAATTCCTGCCCCAACGACAATAACTTCTTTAGTTTTATTTTTTTGGGCATAGATTTTTTTTGGAGATATGGCAAAAAGGCCTAAGATCTTCAGAAAGTCTCTTCTGTTCATTATTAAGATTATATTACTTAAACAATTTCGTAATACAATTCTTTTCAAAGTTATAATAATGTTTAAAAAGAGAGGAAAAATGGATATACAAAAATTATTTAATATTGATGGAAAGACAGCACTTATAACGGGGGGATCTAGGGGCATAGGTGAGATGATTGCTGCAGGATTCTTAGCTAATGGTGTTAAGGTCTACATCACTGCCAGAAAGGAAGCCCCATTAATAGAAAAAGCAAAGGAGCTATCAGAAAAATTTGATGGAGAATGCATAGCAATACCTTGTGACCTAAGTAATATGGAAGGAATACAGAAGCTTGCTTCTGACTATCTTAATTATGAAGAAAGTTTAGATATTTTGGTTAACAATGCTGGTGCTGCTTGGGGTGAACCCTATGAGAAATTTTCAGAAAAGGGCTGGGATAAAGTAATGGATACAAATGTTAAAAGCATGTTTTTTTTAACAAGAGATTTAACTCCTGCTCTTGTGAAAAATGCTTCAGATGAAGAGCCATCCAGAGTTATAAATATTGGATCAATTGATGGAATAAATGTACCTATATTTGAAACTTTTTCTTACAGTGCTTCAAAAGCCGCAGTTCACCATCTAACTAGGGCACTTGCCAGCAAGCTAGTTAAAGAAAATGTTCTTGTTAACGCTATTGCGCCTGGCCCATTTCCAAGTATGATGCTGGGCTCTGCTGTAAATCATGATTATTCCGGAATTGCAGTTAGAAATCCAAGAAAAAGAGTTGGAACTCCTGAGGATATTGCAGGATTAGCCATATTTTTATGTTCTAGAGCAGGTTCATATACTATAGGCGAGACAATTACTTGTGACGGAGGCCTAGTAAATGCCTCAGGACATGATTTAAGCTAGATTTTTTGAGCTTCGGCAAAGGCTTCCATTAATAAATCTTTCATCCAAAGATGCGGACCCTCATTATCATCACTGGAATGCCATATTAAATGTTGCTCAACTTTCGGTAAATCTATTGGAAGCTTTTGAAAAGCTAGGTTATTTTTAATAGCAAAAGTTTTTGAGCAAATTAATACGTAATCACTGTTTTTGACAATTTGAGGTGTCACCATAAAATGCTGCGCTCTTAATGCAATATCTCTCTTAAGTTGAAGTTTTTCTAACTCAACATCGATTAAAGAAGGACCTCTTCTTCTGTTAGATATATTGATATGTTTCAAACTTAAAAATTCTTTCATAGTGAGTTTCTTCTCATCACCAATTGGATGATTTTTTCTATGCGCACAAACAAACTCATCCTCAAATATCAGATCATGTTTAATATCTTTAGATCTTGGAATAACTGGATCAACAACAAAATTTAATTGATTAGTTGCAAGAGCATGAACAAAATCTTTTCTCTCAAACTGGTAACTTTCAATTGATACCTTAGGCGCAATTGTTTTAATCTTTTTTAATATATAAGGAAGGACTCTCTCCTCAGAAATATCACTCAAAGAAATTCTAAAAGTTAGTTCACTAGTTTCAGGATTAAATTCATCAGGCTCATTTACACTCTTCTGCATTAAATCCAAGGCCTTTTTAACATCTAAAATAATATTTTCAGTTTTTTGGGTAGGGGTCATGCCTGAACCTGTTCTGATAAAGAGATCATCATCAAATTTTTCTCTTAATCGAGCTAAAGCATTACTTACTGCAGGTTGAGTTATCCCAACAACTTCAGCTGCTTTTGTAAGACTTCCCTCTGTATATATGGCATTAAGAACTACAAAAAGATTTAAATCAAACGTACTTATTTTCATATTTTGAGAGACATATATAGATTTGCTTTATACTTAAAGTTATCATGATAACAATATATTTGTAATATTCACAGTATTTATAATGTACTGTAAGTCAAACCATAGTGAGGATAAAAAATGAGTATGAATTTAAGACCTGAAGCTCAAGATCTATTAGAAAGAGTCACTAATTTTCTTGAAAATGAGGTTGCTCCTAATGAAGCTAAATTTCATGAACAAATTAAAACTGATGAGGATAGATGGAATTATTTTCCTGAGATTGTTGAAGAAATTAAAGATAAAGCTAAATCTCAAGGTCTTTGGAATCTTTTTTTACCAGAAAGCGAGTTTGGAGCAGGACTTACAAATTATGAATACGCGCATCTAGCTGAGCAAATGGGAAAATACAGCATGGGATCAGAGGTTTTTAATTGTTCAGCTCCTGATACCGGGAACATGGAAGTAATAGCTAGATATGGCAATGAAAAGCATCAAGAAGAATGGCTAAAACCATTGCTTGATGGGGAAATAAGATCATGTTTTGGTATGACAGAACCTGGTGTTGCTTCATCTGATGCAACAAATATGCAAGCAACTGCTGTCTTGGATGGTAATGAGTATGTAATAAATGGTGAGAAATGGTGGACTTCGGGTGCAGGCGATCCAAGATGTAAGATCATGATTTTTATGGGAGTAACTAATCCAGATAATGCAAAACATCAGAGACACTCAATGATCTTAGTGCCAATGGATGTTGAGGGTTTAGAAGTTCAAAAAATGATGCATGTATTTGGATATGATGATGCTCCGCATGGACACGCTCATATTAAATTCAATAATGTAAGAGTTCCAAAAGATAATTTACTTCTTGGTGAAGGAAGAGGATTTGAAATTGCACAAGGTAGACTAGGTCCTGGAAGGATTCATCATTGTATGAGAGCAATAGGTGTAGGTGAAAGAGCTCTTGAATTGATGTGTACTCGTGGGATAGATCCAAATAAAAATGCTTTTGGTAAACCTCTTGCTCAACTTGGCGGTAACTTTGATCATATTGCAAACTCAAGAATTGAACTGAATGCAGCAAGATTACTCACACTAGACGCTGCTCACAAGATGGATACAGTTGGAAATAAGGTTGCAGCTAGTGAAATCGCTCAAATTAAGGTCATGGTTCCTAACGTTGTTCTGGATATAATTGACAGAGCAATACAAATACACGGTGGTGAGGGTGTTTCACAACTAACTCCACTGGCATCAATGTTTGCTCATATGAGAACTTTGAGGCTTGCTGATGGGCCGGATGAGGTTCATAGAAGGGCTGTTGCAAGATATGAGCTAGGAAAGTATATAAGTAGATAAATTTGTTTTGACTCTGTAGCTCAGTTTGGTTAGAGTGCTTGCTTGACATGCAAGAGGTCGCTGGTTCAAGTCCAGCCAGAGTCACCATTTAAAAGGAGTATTTATGTTGATTAAATCTTTATTATTTTTCAGTTTGTTATTAAATTTAAATTTAATAGCTGATGAAAACTTGGAAACCAAAAATCCAAATGACCTAGGTATAAACCAATCTAATATAGATAATTTATTTAATTTATCTTTTCAAGACGATTCGACTCAATCAGTCGCTCTTTTAAAAAATGGCTATCTTATTGGAGAAAGATATGCTGATGGATTCACTAAAGACTCATATGGAACTTCATGGTCCATGGCAAAGAGTTTTTATGCTGCTCTAATTTTAATCTCCATAGATAAGGGAGAGATAAAAAGTCTTGATGAAAAAGCTTCAAATTATCTTACTTTTTTTGATGATGAAAGATCAGCTATAACAATCAGACAACTTTTAAATATGTCTAGCGGACTCAGATATCCTGATCATCAACATGAAACTATGTTTTTTAGAAAAGATCATCTTGAATATTCAAGAAATGTTAAATTAGAAAAAGAACCTGATACCTTGTTTGAATATAATAATGTTAATTCAATGCTTTTGGGCGAGATACTAGAAGTTGCTACAGGCAAAAAAGCAGATATCCTGCTTGAAGAGAGAATACTTAATAAGATAGGAGTCAAGAAAAAAACACTTTGGCGTGATGAAGCCCAAAATGTTCTAACTTATTGCTGTATTGATATGTCAGCGCGGGATTATGCAAAATTTGGACAGCTATTCTCCAATGGTGGTAGTTGGAATGGCGAACAAATTATTTCAAAAGAGCTTGTTGATGAAACATTCCAATATGTTTGGGATACACCTAATTGGTGGACTGACGAGAAAAGGGGATATTCACTTCACTGGTGGGTATCAAGATATACAGAAGAATCAAAAATCTTTAATGCGAGTGGAAGGTTTGGACAATATATTTTTGTTGACCCAAAAAATGACATTGTCTTTGTAAGAATTACTAAATATAAGCCATCAGAGGGATCTGTTCAAAAATGGGGCAACCTTTCATGGTTGAGTGCTCTAAATAATGTTGAATTCTTAATTTGGTTTTATCAAAAATTAGAAAAATGGGGATTTATATCCATTGAAGCTAAAGAAGGAAGAGAAGTTACAGTTATTACACCTAATACAGATAGAGACGGCGCTTCTAAAGAGTTTTATGAAAACTATGGCCTAATTCTTGATGCAATAGACGAATTGTCCTCTAGTTAGAGCCAGACAAAAAGTATCATTGGAATTGATGCTAAAACTATAAGAACATCTAACGGCAATCCAAGTCTCCAATAGTCAGAGAACTTATAGTTGCCTGGACCCATCACCAATGTATTGCATTGATGTCCGATAGGCGTTAAAAAAGCACAGCTCGCACCAACAGCAACTACCATAAGAAATGGTTCTAAAGGTTGACCTAATTGAAGGGCAATATTTACAGAGAAGGGAGCCATAATTACAGCTGTTGCAGCATTATTGATTACATCTGTTATTAGCATTGTAATTATTAGAATGATCATTAGGACCCAAAAGACATGAAGATCACCCGCCAATGTAACAACTTCACTTGCTATTTGAGCAGTAATACCTGTTGACTCAAGGGCTTGTCCAATAGGAATCATAGCTGCAAGCATTATTACAATTGGCCACTCAATATGCCTGTAAAGATTACTTTTTAGAATCTTAATGCCAACAAAACCTAAGACACATAAAAGAAATGCAGTAAGAACATTAATTACATTAAAGGCAGTCAGCAAAATAGCTGTAGTGAAAAATATTATTGCTTTTAAGAATCTACTTCTGCTTGGAAGAGTTGAAATTTCTCTTGATCTTATCGGCATAAGACCTAGCAGATTAATTTTTGCAGAAACATCCTCTTTATCTGGATCTCGAACCCCTAAGAGCAAAACATCTCCAACTTTAAAAATCTGTTTTGAAAGCCTAGTCCTAAATTTAGCACCTTTTCTCCACATACCTAGCAAAAACAGTTCTTCATATGCTAACTTCATAAAATAATTCTGTTTTCTTCCTACAAGCCTAGATCCCGGAGTAATCACAACCTCTATCTCATCAATTAACTCTTCCTTTAATTCTTCAGAGCTTTCAGCAATCTTAAGACCAAATCTATCCTGTATAGAAGAGATATGATTTGGTGAAATTTTCATCACTAAGTGCTGATTCGCTTTTATTTTTGAATTATTTCCAACTTTTGATACAGCCCCTTTTTCATTTACAAGGCCCAGTATTTCAGTTTCATTACCAGCTTTCTTAACAAAGCTTGAAAATGTTAATCCGATTGCATTACTTCCTTCTGGAACAACGAGCTCAAACAAAAAATTATCAAGATCTATAAGATTATTAGTTTTTGCAAGCTTTCTCTTTGCAACAAGTTTATGACTAATTAAACCGATAAAGATTATGCTTAAAAAGCTAACGAGCAAGCCGACATAAGAAAAGTCAAAGAAATTAAAAGCTTCACCAGTATATGTTTCTTTAAATTCAGCAATGATTATGTTTGGAGGTGTACCAATTAATGTATTCATTCCTCCTAAAATAGATGCAAAAGCTAGAGGCATAAGAAATTTTCCTGCATGCCATCCCATTTTTTGGCATGTCGACAGCGTTATTGGCAGGAGCAAAGCCATAGCACCTATATTATTGATAAATGATGAAAGAATGGCAGCTATAAACATAACAAGAAATAAAAACTGAGTTTCTGAAGGAGAGAATCTCCCGATAATATTTCCCGTAACAGCGGACAAGCCTGCATCTTGAAGACCTTTGCTAATTAGTAAAACTAGAGCGACTGTTATAACTGCAGGATGAGAAAAGCCTATAAAAGCATTCTCAATTTTAATTACATCAAATAATATTAGAAGAGCAAGGGCACCGAGTGAAACATAATCATATCTGTATTTGCCTGAAATAAAAAAAACTAAAAGTCCAATTATTACAAGGGACAGTATTAGCTGATCATTCACTATTCTTTGGGAATGACTCTACAAAAACGGAAGAGGTTGGGAACGCAAATTCAGAATTATTGGCCTCAACTATCTTTATTATATTCTTGATAAGCCTATGCTTAATCTTTTTGAAATCAGAGAAACCACATACATCAGAGTAGCAAAGTACTCCAACATCTATTGAGCTAGCAGCCAATTCATTAATTGTTACAAGATGTTCTTGATTTGGATTATCTATGAAGTCATCTGAACTCTTAATATGATCTGAAATCTGCTCACAAATATTTTCTAAATCCTCAAGAGATGTTGAGTAAATAAGATTTATCACCCAGTTGATTCTTCTGTATTCCATATTGCCATGGTTTATTAGTCTCATGTCTGATAAGTCTTTGTTAGGAATGATCATTGGCGCTGTATCAAAAGTTTTAATAATCGTTGATCTAAAACCAATTGTATCCACTATTCCATGGAGTTGACCTGGTACCTCAATCCT
>Ga0209433_10000504_pt1 | contig 12119 bp, 11 predicted proteins | sample METZYME_5_50m_FD_187552 | JGI IMG/M metagenome (GOLD analysis project Ga0209433, IMG submission 187552) | Marine microbial communities from oxygen minimum zone in mesopelagic equatorial Pacific - METZYME_5_50m (SPAdes) (version 2) | ecosystem: Environmental > Aquatic > Marine > Oceanic | place...
TAGCTACCCATAGAAGAAGCTAACAAAAAGCTCAGAAATAGTAATGAAATAAAGGCAATCAGAAGATTTATCTGAGTACTTTTAACGAATTTAAAGAAGCTTGAATTTATCAAAATTAATTAATTGATTTTAGTTTCTCAGCAACTGTATTTGCAACCTCAATCGTTCTTGGACCAAAGCCCAATAATGACATTCCATCAATAGCTAGTATATTCAAATTTTGTGCTGCATTTGTAAAAGCAAGTGATGGATGCTGAGCAAGTTTTTCAATTGTACCAAAATTGTTGAGTCCTCTATTTGTTATGATAATTAAATCAGGATTTTCAACTAATATAGATTCAGCACTCACAGGCTTCCATCCTTCAAAAGAATTCATTATATTACTCGCACCAATCATATCTATAAAGCCATTTCCAGATGTCTGTAGTCCTGCAACCATTGGAGATGTTCCATCCATGCCTAGTATTATCATTACTTTCTTATTTTTATTTAGTCCTGTTAGCTTTACCTCTATTAGATTATCAATATTATTTTGCAACTCAGAATTGATTAATTTAGTTGCCTTTTCTCTGACGCCAAGAATTTTTGCAACACAAAGTATTTTTCCTGTAATGCTATCTAGGGAGTAATCTTCCTCAATAACTCTTAAATCTACGCCTGTACTTTTAATTTGATCGACAACAAGTGGTGGGCCCATATCTTCTTCACCTAGTATTAAGTTTGGGTCAAGTGAGAGAACACCTTCTGTAGATAGGGTTCTGACATATCCTATGGAGGGTAGTGTAGTGGCTATTTCAGGGTAATTTGAGGTTATATCAACAGCAACCAATCTCTGCTGCTCATTCAAAAAATATACAATTTCAGTCAGAGAACCTCCTGCAACGATTGTTCTGTTCTTATTTTCAGCTAGTTCACAAGAAGACTGAATATTAAAAATTATTAAAAAAAGTAAAAACCAGAGATTCTTCATATCGAAATTGTATTTGATTAATACGTAAATGTGAATGATAATGATTCTCATTTACAGGGTATTTAAATGAAAAGCTATATTAAAATTTTAATAATTTCGTTAATTACTGTTCTTAGTTCTTTTAATGTTTATGGGCAAGAGGATGAGAATGTTGAGGAAGTGGTCGTTATTTCCTCTAAAATTCCGGTGCCACTAAGCGAAGTTGTTGGATCAGTAACACTTATTACACAAGATGACCTTGAGAGTAGAGTAGTATCTGATCTTGGTGATGTCTTGGAAAACACAGTTGGGGTTTCAGTACCTAGAAACTCTCAGTATGGTAGATATTACAATGAAGGCATATCCATAAGAGGTTTAGGTGGTTCAAGAGTAAACATTTTTGTTGATGGAGTTCGTGTATCTGATGCCTATGCAGGTTATGGTCGTGATGTTGTTGAAGTCGATCTTCTAAAAAGAGTTGAAATCCTCAAAGGACCTACATCAGCTTTATATGGATCAGATGGCCTTGCAGGCGCAGTTTCTTACGTTACAAAGGATGCTAGTGACCTAACAGATTCTGGATTACATTTTTCTGGAAGGTATTCACATTTTAGTGATTCTGATCAGACAAAATATAGTGTTCTTGCCGCCTTTGTAGGTGAAAGAGTTGAGGGTATTCTTCAGGTTACTGACAAAGAGGGATCTGAAATGAGTCTTCATGATGATGCTGTTCAAGAACCAAACCCAGTACAAAGTGAGGGTCAAAGTGTTTTAGGAAAACTAATGTTCGATCTCAATGAAAATATTGACGTAACATTGACACTCGATAATCAAGAATGGTCAAGTGACATAACTGTAAATACAGATATTGGATCGGTTTTTTATCCAGGCTTATCTACACTTTCAACAACATCATCTTCTGTTGGTGCTGATATTGGCTCAAGAGACAGGGTTGGCTTGAAAGTTGATTTTGATATGCCAAACATGTTCTTTGATAGTGGTACTTTTAATATTTATTCTCAAACTACAGATCAACAACAAATCACAAACAAAGTAGTTGCTGATATGGTGTTTGGACAGTTTGGTCCAATGGGTCCTCCAATGCCTGGTGCATTATTTAGAGATTTCCAATTCAATCAAGCAGTTAATGGTTTTGCTGTAGAGCTAAGAAAATCCTATGACAACTTCTTAAAAAGGGATGTTGTTTATGGTATTGAGTCTGAAACACTTGAAACAGAAAGATATAGAAATAGTAGTTTGACAAGTCTGTTTACTGGTATTACTTCATCTAATGTGTACGGAACAGTCTACCCAAGTAAAACTTTGCCGAATACGGATACAACTAGAACAGGTGTTTATATCAATGACCGAATTAATATTGATGAACATAATATATTATCCTTAGGTTTGAGATTTGATACTTATGAATTAGATCCTAAAGATGATGCACTGTCCTCAGTTAATAGAGTTGTAGGTTATCCGCTTGCTGAAATTGAAGAAGATGAATTATCAGTCAAGTTAGGCTGGTTAACTGCAATTACAGATGACATAAATATGTTTTTCCAATATGCAGAAGGTTTCAAAGCACCTGATTATGATGCAGCTAACTTAAGTTTTAATAATTTAGCCTATGGATATGGTATTGTCCCAAATGCTAATTTATCACCTGAAACAAGTAAGGGTACTGAGGTTGGCTTCAGAAGTGTGACTCCTGTTAGATCTTGGTCAATTACAAAATTTGATAATAGTTATGAAGATTTTATTCAATCTGCATCAGCAGGTTACGACTTTATTAATCAAATAGTCTTATTCCAGTCACAAAACTTAGATAATGTTGATATTGATGGTATGGAGTTCAGTTTTTCAAGAGTTATATCTGATACATTGACGTTCAGTTTTGATCATATTACTACAGATGGTAAGTCTAATGGATCACCACTTTCATCCATAGATCCTGATCAATCTATGATTGGATTTAAACATACATCAATGGATGGCAAGCTATCTGCCAATCTTTTTATTAATCTTGTTGATGAGAGTTTCAATGACTTTACAACTGGATGCGGAAGAGGCGGTGGTGCTTGTGTAACACTTCCAGACCGTGAAATTTTTGATCTTTATACATCATACAAATTCAATGAAAATGTTGAGTTAAATGTTGCGTTTAAGAATTTATCAGATCAAAAATTCTGGGATTGGTCTACAGTGAATGGATTTGCGGTTGATCAAGCAAACTTAGAACTGTGGTTAGAACCAGGTAGAAATACAAGCGTTTCGCTTAAAGTTTCATTCTAATATTTTAAGCTAGAGGAGTTAATCCTCTAGCTTTTTTTGTGTAATTACCTAAATTGTGAATGCCTTTTATTTCAGTTAATATTTAGTTCCTATGAAAATCAATAAATTTTTACTACTTGCTTTGCTAGTCCTGCCGATATCTCTATTAATTCTTTTCATGTCAGATGAACAAGTTGAGAATGAAGAAGTAAACATATACACATCAAGACATTATGATGCTGACGATCTGTTGTATGAGGAATTTACAAAGAAGACAGGCATAAAGGTCAATATTATCTCAGGAAGTGGTAGTGCGTTAATTGAAAGGCTTAAAGCTGAAGGTGCTAATTCACCAGGAGATGTTTTTTTTACAGTTGATGCAGGTAATTTAGCAAATTTTCAGAAACAAGGCTTCCTTCAACCAATTCAATCAGAAGCTATAAAAAATATTGTACCTGTTGAGCTTCGTGGCCTTAACGATGAATGGGTAGCTGTAGCCAAAAGAGCAAGGGTAATCTTTTATAATCCAGAACTAGTCTCAGATGAGGAAATCGAGAATATTAATTATGAGGATTTAGCAGATGAAATGTGGAAAGGAAGAGTTGTAATAAGAAGTTCCTCTAATATGTACAACCAATCATTGGTATCTTCACTCATATCCAATTTAGGTGTTGAACAAACTGAAACTTGGGCAAGAAACCTTGTTTCAAATTTTGCTAGAAAACCACAAGGAAATGATAGATCACAGATAATGGCAGTAGCAAACAAAGAGGCTGCAATTGCAGTAGCAAACACCTACTACATGGGGATAATGTTATCAGGCAAAGGTGGGGATGAACAATTATCTGCCGCTAAAAAAGTAAAAATAGCTTTCCCAAATCAAAACAATAGGGGCAGTCACGTAAATATAAGTGGTGGAGGTGTGTTGAAATATGCTCCAAATAGAGATAATGCTGAAAAATTCCTAGAATTTCTATTGAGCGAAGAAGCTCAAAATCATATTGTGAATAACACTTTTGAATATCCAATACTTGATACTGTTAAACCTCATCCATTAATTGCAAATTTTGGCGATTTTAAAATGGATAAAACTTCTGTAGCAGACTTTGGAAAGTATAATCCTGAAGCAGTAAAACTGATGGATAGAGTAAATTGGCAATAAAGGTTGTTTAAGTTTAAAGATCTTAATATTTGGCATGTTCTGATACTTATAATCTGCAGTATCTTTTTTATACCTCTTATATTCATTGGTGGCAGCATATTATTTGGTATAAATGAAAACTTCTATCATCTATACGAAAATCTATTGCTTGATTATGCCTTAAACTCACTTTATTTGGTGCTAGGCGTTTCATGTCTTGTCACAATTTTAGGAGTGTCGACTGCATTACTCGTAACTTATTTTGATTTTTTTGGAAAAAAATTCTTTCAATGGGCACTAATACTTCCTCTTGCTGTGCCTCCATATTTGCTTGCGTATGTATTTACTGAATTTTTTGATTTTTCAGGTACAGCTAATGTGTTTGCTAGGAATATATTTGATTTGCAAAATGATGTAGCTATTTTTCCTAATATTAGAACCATTACTGGGGCAGTAATAGTATTTGGTTTCACTCTTTACCCATATGTATATATGATTTCTAGGGTAGCGCTAATGAATATTCCAGCCTCAGTTATAGAAGCATCTATACTGCTCGGAAGAAACAAAATATTTACATTTTTTAATCTATCAATACCACTTATTAGGCCGGCTATTATTGCTGGATTAGCTTTAGTAGCTATGGAAACATTATCAGATTTTGGTGCTGTAGAGCATTTTGCAATACCGACTTTTACAACAGGTATTTTTAGAACATGGACAGGTCTCTATGATCTTACGACAGCGCTTCAATTATCAACAATGCTGCTTTTAGTGGTGTTTATTTTTCTTGCCATTGAAAGAAACAGCAGAAATAAAATTAGATATGCAAACTCAAATTATGAGAATAATGCATACAAACCAATACAGTTAAAAACCTATAAAAGTAGTATTGCTTTTATTATTTGTCTTCTACCAGTATTCATAGGTTTTATTTTACCTGTGCTTGAATTAATCAATTGGGCAACTCAAATTGATAATATCTTTTCTAATAAAGTCTTTACCGCAGCCTCTAATACTCTTTTTGTTGCATCTCTGGCAGCATTCTTAACATGTTTATTGGCTTTATTTATTAACTTTAGTGTCAGATCATTAAAAATACCTCAAGTATTCAATGATTTGCTTTCTTTGGGATATGCAGTGCCTGGCTTAATTTTAGCTGTTGGTATTACACAAATGTTTACAAGCATAGATTTTTGGATAGCTAATAGTAATTTTTTTATTACAGGAAGCATTATTGGTCTAATTCTTGCATACATAATTAAGTCTTATGCAATTTCTAATAATGTTCTTAATTCATCATATGCCGGAATTCCTAAATCAGTTGATGAGTCAGCCCAAACACTAGGAGCAAATAAATCTCGTTTACTTCAAGAAGTACATATTCCTTTACTGAATACCGGGCTACTTACTGCCTTTTTACTAGTGCTTGCAGAATTAATAAAAGAATTGCCTGCCACATTAATTTTGAGACCATTTAATTTTGATACATTATCCGTATCAGTTTATTTATTAGCATCTGAAGAAAGAATGTTTCAAGCTGCTTTTCCTGGATTAGTGATAATAGGTTTTGGATTAATACCTATATATTTCTTGAATAAATTAATTTTAAATAAGAATAATTAATATGAAAAATTTCTTATCACTACAGAATATATCTTTAGATTTAGATAATAAAGAAATCCTCAAGGGGTTAAATTTACAGGTTGATAAAGGTGAATTTATTGCAATTACAGGCTCATCTGGTGCAGGCAAAACAAGTCTTTTAAGGATTATTTGTGGTTTAGAGTCTCCAAAAGAAGGTGAAATACTATTAGATAACATGATTATCTTTAATAAAGGTATCTCTGTACCGACTGAGAAACGAAATATTGGTCTTGTTATACAAGAAAAAGTTCTTTTTCCTCACCTCACTGCAAGAAAAAACATAGAGTTTGGTTTATCAAAGAATAGTTCTAATGAATCACACGTTGACGAAATATTACATCATTTAAACATTACAAAATTAGCTAATAAGTTTCCTCACGAATTATCTGGAGGTGAATCTCAAAGAGTAGCTTTAGCTAGAAGCATTGTAATGAAACCAAAGCTTCTTTTGCTTGACGAACCTTTTACAGGCTTAGATACAGAATTAAAAAGTAATATATATCCGGAAATACAATCAATTTTAAAAAATAACATGATAACTTCTTTGATGGTTACACATGATCTCAACGAAGTAAAAGCCTTATCTGATAAATGCTTTAATCTTGATTCTGGAAAATTAATAGAAATATAAATATCTATGAACAAATTCCTTATTTTATTTTTAGCTGTAGCGAGTTTTGGATTAATCAGTGAAACAAGTGGTTTTGCAAAAAACGATGATATTAATATTTTTTATGTTGATTATGGTCCCACCGATAATGAACCAATATTGCTGGTACAAGGACTTGGTGGACAACTTACATTTTGGCCTGAGGAGTTAATAACACTATTACAATCTAATGGTTTTAGACCTATCGTCTATGATAATAGAGATATTGGTCTGTCAGATGGTTTCGAAGAATATGGGAAACCAAACTATATTTGGAATTACATTAAGTTCTACTTAGGTCTACCACTTAAGTCAGCATATTCACTTTCAGATATGGCTGAAGATGGTATTGCTGTTCTCAATGATCTCAAAATAGATGAAACACATCTATTAGGCATTTCCATGGGAGGAATGATTACTCAAAGAATGGTTGCTGATCATGAAAACAGATTCAAATCCTATATATTAATAGCATCAATGGCTAGAACACCTGATTTAAAGACAGCACCAAAAGGAGAATTAAAAAGATTAATAGAAGATAGATCTTTTAATAATCAAACTATTGAAGAGAGAGTTAATAGATCCCTAAAAATTTATAAAATTTTAGGATCACCTGGTGTTGAACTAGATGAAGAACAATTTGCTATTGAAGCAAGAGCGAATATAGATAGAAGTCCAAATGATACAGGTTTTACTAGACAATTAATTGCAATACTTGCTGATAAAGATAGATATAACGAAGTAAAAAATATACAAACTCCAACATTAGTTATTCATGGAAAAATTGATCCGTTAATACCCTATGAAGAAGGGAAAAAAACAGCTGAGATGATGCCTAACAGTAAATTTCTTGGGGTGGATAAAATGTCTCATCTAATAGACTCGCCTGTACTTAAAGTTATTGATGAACCAATGGTTAATTTTCTTAAGGATAATAGTTAATTTAAGCTTTGATAAGAACCAATAATACGAAGCTCTTCAGACATGCTTTCTAATTCTTGTATTAGTTTTACTATTGCTTCATCTTCATAATATCCCTCAAAATCTATAAAAAAAGTATGAAGATACATGTTATTTCTTGATGGCCTTGTTTCAATTCTTGTCATATTAATATTTAGATCGGTAAATGGTTGTAGTATTTTCATTAATGAACCAGGTTGATCAATTATATTTATCATCACAGAAGTTTTGTTGTTGTGGCCTTTTTCTTCAATAGCTTTCCCAATAACTAAAAATCTTGTTTTATTATCAGCACTATCCTGTATGTTTGCGTGATGTGAATGAAGTTTAAATAGCTCAATTGCGTGTATATTAGCTATACAATATAAATTTTTATCCGCCACACTCTGTAAAGCTGCTTCTGCGGTACTAGTAGTAACTATTTTCTCTGCTTTTGGAAAATTTTCTCTTATCCAATTATTGCATTGTCCAAATACTTGTGGATGAGATGCAATCTTTGTAACTTTCATCGGATCAAGAACAGAATTATTTGAGCAAAAGTGATGACTCACTGAAAAATTAAATTCTTTCAAAATTTTAAGATCATAATCAATTAGGCAATTCAAAGAGGAGTTAATTACCCCTTGATATGAATTTTCAAATGGGATAACGCCATAATAGGAATGACTCATAGCAACCTTTTCAAATATATCTTCTATAGAGGGGAGTGGCATGAATTGATTATCATCATTCTTGAATATATTCCTGGCAGCTAAATCTGAATTAGTCCCTTCAGGTCCTAGGTAGAAAATTTTCATTTAGGGATTGTAAGGTTTTTTAGGCATAAAAAAAACTGAGCAAGCTCAGTTTCTTTTAAGTCGAGATCTGTGGGTGTCAAAAGTGAGATTACCTCTTGCATCCTTGAGTAAGATCTCTTTTACTCTCGGTGGTTAAGTTTGCCTTTTTGCATGCTAGGCTTACTTAAACTTTCACCCTTCAGTTCTCTTCCTGGGTAACTTTTTCTTTCTAGGTTCTGCAGTTCCTTTCCAGATCTTGTTTCCTCTAGGTAAGATATAATGTAAATTGTCTTCTTTATTAAAGCAAGTACTTATGTGAAATAAATGGTACTTTTTTTATCAGTCTCTGTAAACATAGATATAAAGCTATTCTCAGCTAATAAAATTTTTTAAAAATTTTTTGTTATTAGTTTTTATATAAATACATTTGATCAAAAAACATACAAATTGATTAATAAATAAACAATTATTTTTAAGTTTTTTTAACTATAATATTTCTATTATGGAAACTGCATTAATTACAGGAGCTACAGCTGGTATAGGTAAGTCAATTGCATATCAATTAGCTGCTAAAGGCTATGACTTATACCTCGTAGCAAGACGTGAAAAAAGGTTGATTGAAATCTCTGAAGATTTACAGAGTAAGTTCAATATTAAAGTAAGTTATCTTGTTGCCGATCTAACAAATAAGGAGGCACCTCAAAATATTTACAACTATGGAAAAGGTCTAGATTTGGATATATCTATCCTTGTTTTAAACGCAGGCTATCAAATTAACACAAGATTAGAAGACGCATCTTTAGATGAAGAAGAAAAATGTCTAAGAGTATTAGGACTTTCTGTAATCATGCAAACAAAAACATATCTAAAGGATCTAATGGCTAGGGGTGGAGGACATGTAATGGTAGTTTCATCTATATCAGCCTTTGCACCACCATCAACTGAATTTGCTGTTCTGTATGGTCCAGTAAAAACTTTTATGAACAGGTTCGTTGAATCTATCAATGGTAGCTACAACAAAACTAATATCTATGCTACTTCTGTATGCCCTGGATTCACAATTACAGAATTTCATTCAAAGAGTGGTACTCAAGATAGGATGGATAAAGTGCCAAGTTACATGAAAATGAGTGCAGACGATGTTGCAAGTGAAGGCATTAGTGGGATGTTTAAAAAGAAGGAAATAGTAATCACAGGAAGATTAAATAGAGTATTAATTGGGATCCTTAAATTTTTCCCACGTTCATTAATTAAAATTATTGCTAATGCTTTGGCAGGAGGCAGATATAAATAAGCTAATCAAAGTTCTCACAGCAATCTTACTTGTTGGCTGTGTAAATGAAAAAGATTTAACACCAGATGCCATAGCACAAGGATCGCTAATTATTGATACACATATAGATGTTCCTTATAAATTAAAAATGCAACTTGAATATAATGGTTCATTTGAAGATATTTCCGAAAAAACTTCTCTTAATTTTGATTATCCAAAAAGTATAAAGGGCGGACTTAATCTACCTTTTTTCTCAATTTATTTGCCTGCTTCAACTGAAGAGGAGGGAACAAGTTTTATTTTAGCGAATGAACTTATTGATATGATGGATAAGATCATTGAAAAAAATCCAGAGAAATTCTTTTTTGTAGATACTTCTACATATCTGGGCAATTTGCCTGGTCAAAATTTAATTGGCATTGCATATGGAATGGAAAATGGTGCGGCAATTGAGGGCAAATTAGAAAACGTTGAATATTTTTATAATAAGGGCATTAGATATATAACTCTCACTCATTCAAAAAGTAACCATATATCTGACTCCTCTTATGACGAAAATAAAAATTGGGGTGGTCTGAGCGAATTTGGTAAAAGTTTAATACCAGAGATGAATAGAATAGGTGTTATTGTTGATATATCACACGTATCAGATGATGCATTTATGCAAGCCATAGAAATATCTAAAACACCTGTAATAGCGAGCCATTCATCTCTTAGGCATTTCACACCTGGATGGGAAAGAAACGTGTCTGATGAGATGCTAATTGCTTTAGCTAAAAACAAAGGTGTTATACAAATAAATTTCGGTACAGCATTTCTAAATGATGTTAATGACAAAAATAAAAGTTATGACCCAAATACTTATATCCATGCTGAAGTTACAGATGTTGTTGATCACATAGATCATGTTGTGAATGTTGTAGGTATAGATTTTGTTGGAATAGGTTCAGATTATGACGGTGTTGGAGATACTTTACCAAATGGCTTAAAAGATGCCTCTTCTTATCCAAATCTTATTGCAGAGTTACAAAATCGTGGTTACTCTACAACTGATATTCAAAAAATTCTAGGTGGAAATTTTGTTAGAGTTTGGCGAGAGGTAGAAGAATATGCAAGAGACAATTAATCCATTAGACACTTGGCACAGAACAATTACACAAAGCGATCCATCTGGTTTATATGAAATTTTAGATGATAGTTTTCAATTTTTCTCACCAGCAATATTCAAAAGTAAAGAAAAATACATGGGGTACATATATTTATTAGCTGCTAGTCAGGCATTCTTAACCTCAGATTTTAAATACACAAAAAAAATTATAGATAAGAAAGAGGCTGTGCTGGAGTTTGAGTGCACTATGGATGGGGTTACTGTTAACGGTATAGATATGTTTACATGGAACGATGAGAATAAACTCACTGAAATGAAAGTTATGATTAGAACACCGAAAGCATTAGAAGCAGTAAAAACTGAAATGACGAAACACCTTGCTAGACCAGAACTTTGGCGTTGATTGCAATCATTTAATACATATATAGAATACTAGATACACATGGCAAAGAAATACGTAAATTTTAGAGTTGGCGGAGTTCCTGAAACTAAGGAAGATAATTATACCGTTTGGACAAATGATCTATTAACTAAACTAATTGCTAGTAAAACAGTTATTGAACCAAACAAATCTACATTTGGTCACAGGTTAATGGAGAGTGAAGTTGTTTTCGTAGTTATTTCTGGTCGTGGAATTATGGAAGTTGTTGAATATAACAACACATCCGATGGACATGGTCACGATCCATCACATGGCATTATGCACAAAGATGAATACGCACTATCAGCTGGTGACGTTATATTAGCTGAAGAAGGCGATTACGTAAAAATTCTCAACGAAAGTGATCACGATCAATTAGTCTACTTAAGGATTTTTGATAAAGCTGGTTGGCGAGGCAGATCACCAGAGTCAGAAAAAGACCCGCAATAACCTAAATCATGAAAATAAAAGTTTGCGGGATAACCCGAGAAGAAGATATTGCCAAATTAATAGAGCTAAAAGTAAATTATATTGGTTTTAATTTACTTGATATTAGTAAAAGAAAAGTTTCTATCAGCTGGACTCTAGCCATGATAGAAAAATATAAATTACAAAATAAAGCAGTCTTATTAATCGATTATAAAAATACTTCACACAGAAATATTTATAGTGATCTAGATCTAATCTTTCAAATTTATCATTTTGAACCTGAACCCAATAATGTGAAAAGATTATTTTTACCGCGTAATGCAACATTATTGAAACAATTTAAATCTGCTGATTTTAATCAAAACAAAAAACATAAATACTTATTCGACAATATGGATGGTGCACTTGGAGGCACTGGAATTAAATTCAATCACGATATATTGAAAAATATGAAAGATAAAAATTTTATGATTGCTGGTGGTTTGGCTTATGAGG
>Ga0209433_10000505_pt1 | contig 12106 bp, 13 predicted proteins | sample METZYME_5_50m_FD_187552 | JGI IMG/M metagenome (GOLD analysis project Ga0209433, IMG submission 187552) | Marine microbial communities from oxygen minimum zone in mesopelagic equatorial Pacific - METZYME_5_50m (SPAdes) (version 2) | ecosystem: Environmental > Aquatic > Marine > Oceanic | place...
TGATGATTTTATTAAAGTTCTTGCGCGAGTTGACTCATTAATTTTGCTAGATATATATGAAGCAAGTGAAAAACCGATAAAGGGTATAAATTCAAAGACTATAGCTCAAACAATGATTAAAGAAGGCCATTCTGATGTTATTCATATTACTGATCATAGCAAGATAAACCAAACTCTGAATTTAAAGAAGGACCAAATTGATATATTAGTAACCCAAGGAGCCGGCAGTATATCTAAGGTTTGTGAGAGTATTATTAAAAATGTGTGAAATAAATAACATTGCTGTACTTTATGGCGGAAGCTCATCAGAAAGAGAGATATCTCTTAAAAGTGGGAATGGGGTTCATAAAGCAATTTTAGAACTTGGCTATGAGTCAAGTCTTATTGATTTTAGAGATTTGGAAAGCTTAGAAAAGTTAATTAATTTTGATTATGTATTTATTGCACTTCATGGTTTTGAAGGAGAAGGTGGTAAACTTCAAGAAAACTTAGATAATTTAAATATCAGATATTCAGGTTCCGGCCCCGATGCCTGCAGAAACACATGGAACAAAAAATTAACAAAAGAAATTTTGTATAAAAATAATATTAGAACACCGAATTGGCTTCATGTTACTTTTGGTGCAGAAGTTGTTCAAAAAGGCCTTAATGCATCTTCATTTGATAAATTCAGACCTTTTGATCATTTGTTCCTTAAGCCACAAGAAGATGGTTCAAGCATCGATATTTTTAAGATAAGTGATAATGAAAGCCTTAGAGATGCTTATCATAAATGTATTAAGCCTGATAGAGACTTCTTGTTTGAAGAATACATCAATGGGAGAGAAATAACTGTTACCATAATTAACAATAAATGCTTTCCTCCTATTGAAATATTAACCAATAACGACTTTTACGATTATGATGCGAAATACATCTCTGACGATACTCTTCATTTAGAAGCAGAGTTAAGCGATAAAGAACTAAAACAAATAGAATCTATTTCTTTAAATGCTTTTGAAGTTCTTGATTGCAAAGGCTGGGGGAGAGTAGATTTGCTTCAAGATGAGATGGGTAACTTTAATGTTATTGAGATTAATACAGTTCCTGGAATGACGGTTCATAGCAATGTCCCAAAATCTGGCAGCCTATTAGGCTTATCTTACAGAGATGTAGTTAAAGAAATTATAAATGCGTCATTTTAATAAAATATTTCTACCATTGATTCTATTTTTCTCATTATTTTCATATGCGCAATATGAAATAAAAGTTAATTTTGAATCAGGAATCGAATTCAAATCCCAGACAGATTTAATTACTCAAATTTATAAATCAGGCTCTAAAAACCATATTGAAAAATTAATTAAAGAAGAGGACTGGATTGAAGAATACACTTTAATTTCGAAGCCTCTCCAAAAAAAAATAATTTTGAATATAAGAAATAAAAAACCATTATTTGTTTTAAACAAAAAGTTTTTTTATGACGCTAATTTAAATAAGTTTAAATATGAAACATCTAACAAAGACTTAATTTACGTTTATGGACCAATCACTAATCTTGAGGACGTTATTAAAATTATCAATAATGTTTCAGAAAGATTTAAGGTCAGAGAAATTTATTATAATCATGTTTCTGGATGGGAAGTAATATCAAAAGAAACGACAATTAGATTTGGAAAGAGTTTATTAGATATTAAATTTAAAAATTTTAATGATACGTTAAATTATTTGTTAGATATTGGAAGAATACCGAGTATTATAGATATTAGATATAAAGATGGAGTTGCAATAAATTATGGCAGTAAGTAAAAATTCTAATATGATTGTTGGTTTAGATATAGGTACTTCAAAAGTTGTATGTATTGTTGGTAGATACAATAATGAAAATAAATTAGAAATTATTGCTCTTGGAGCATATCCCTCAAGTGGCCTTAAGAAGGGAGTTGTTGTAAATATAGATGCAACGACTGATGCAATAAGCAAAGCTGTCGAACAAGCACAATCTATGATAGAAGATAAGATAAGATCTGTTTTTGTGGGTATTGCTGGAAATCATATTAAGAGCTTAAATTCTCAAGGCGCAGTAGGAATAAAGGATAAAGAAGTAACATCATTTGATATTGATAGAGTAATAGACTCTGCGCAGGCGGTTTCTATTCCTTCTGATCAAAGAGTTTTGCATGTATTGCCACAGGAATTTGTTATAGATGGTCAAGAAGTTAGTTTAGATCCATTGGGAATGTCAGGTGTAAGATTGGAAGCTAAAGTACACCTAGTTACTTGTGCAAACAGTGCAATTAAAAACATAGAGAAATGTATTAAAAATTGTGGTTTGGGAGTTGATGGATTTGTTCTTGAGCAGCTTGCTAGTTCACACTCAATACTCTCTGATGATGAAAAAGATCTTGGTGTATGTTTGGTTGATATTGGAGGTGGAACAACAGATATTGCAATTTTTAATTCAGGATCAATTGTTTTTACTGGAGTAATACCTATTGCGGGTGATCAAGTTACTAGCGATATTGCACAAGCATTAAGAACACCAACTCCTCAGGCTGAAGATATAAAACAAAAACATGGCTGTGCTGTAACTGAATTTACAAAAGATGATGAAACAATCGAAGTGCTTGGTGTTGGTGGAAGACCTCCCAGGGAGCTTTCAAGAAGCTCACTAGCAGACATAATACAACCAAGGTATACCGAACTATTTGACTTAATTAAAGCAGAAATAACAAGAAATGGTTTTGAAGATAAAATCTCTGCTGGAATTGTTTTTACTGGTGGTACATCAAAAATGGAAGGAGTTGTTGAACTTGCAGAATCCATTTTTCAAACATCTGTGAGATTGGGCATACCCTCAAAATTTCTTGGTATGGAGACAATCCTTCAAAATCCAATATACTCAACTTCCATCGGTTTAATTGAGCATGGAAATAAGCAGCTGAACAATGAAATGCTTGCAGAGCAAAATCAGAGTTTCTTCTCTAAGCTGCTTAAGATAGTTAAAAGCGAATATTGATATTCAATATCAATTGAATTAGAATGCATTTTCCTTGGTTTTTACATTAGGTAAAAATCTTTAACCACAAGGCAAAACATGAACAAATACGAAGCAGTAATAATATTAAATCCAAATCTTTCAAGTAAAGTTGATGCTTTTCTGAAAGACTTTGAATCATTACTATCATCCAATTCTTTTAAGATTCTTAAAACTGAAGATGTTGGTCGAAGACAGCTAGCTTATTCGATAAATAATCATAATAAAGGCCACTACATTCTTTTTAATTTAGAAGGCGAGCCTTCCAAGTTAATAGACATAGAGAATAAAATTAAATACAACGAATCCATAATTAGACATTTATTTATCAATGTTAAGACTCATAACGGTGAGGATTCCCAGTTGTTAGTCGAATCTAAGACGAAGAAAAAAGACGTTGAAGAGGAAAATGTATCATCAAAAGCTGAAGAATTAAAAGCAAGCAAGACCACTGAAAAAAATGACGATAAAGAACAAGTTGTTGAAGAAAGTAATGATGAGGCATCAGTTGAAAATAATGCAGAAGAGGTGAATGATGAGTAAGTACAATCTACCTAAAAGCTTTGATTATAAAGACGTAAATGTATTGAAACAATTTATTACCGAAACCGGTAAGATTATTCCTGCAAGAGTAACAGGTGTTACAGCATCTAATCAGAGAAAATTAACAAAATATATCAAAATAGCTAGGTTTTTAGCTTTGATTCCATATACTGACATGCACAAATAATTATGAAGATAATACTTTTAGACAAAATACAAAGACTTGGCGAAATAGGTGATATTGTTGAAGTTAACTCAGGTTATGCTCGAAATTTCTTAATCCCTCAAAAAAAAGCAGCTTTTGCAAGTGAATCTAACATTGCAGAGGTTGAATCAAAGAAAGATGAATTAGCTGCCATGTCTGAAGATATATTAACGAAAGCAAAGGCTAGAGCTGAGAGTATTGAAGGTTCTGAATGTGAAATTCTTGTTCCAGTCACTGAAGAGGGCGCTTTATATGGATCTGTTGGTACTAGAGAGATTTCTGAGGCATTCACAAACAAAGATGTAGCAATAGATAAAAGCGAAGTTCAGCTTCCAGAGGGCCCATTGAAAGAAACTGGCGATCATAATATTGTAATTAGCGTTCATCCTGAGGTTAGCGTAGAAGTTTTAGTAAAAGTATCTCCAGAGTAGTTGTATATTTTGAAATATGATGTAAAAATCATATTCCGATGTCAGAAACAAATATCAATCAAAACGAACAAGCACGTGAGGCAGAAAGAGCAGTTCTTGGTGGATTGATGCTCGAAACTCAAAGGTTTGATACGGTAATACAGGTCATAAAAGAAAACGATTTTGATGGAAAAGATCATCAAATTATTTTTCAATCCATGTCAGAGCTTATTGAAGAGAATAAGCCACTAGATCCACTAACTGTTTCAGAAAAACTGGATAACAAAAACTCTCTTAACAAAGTTGGCGGCAAAGAGTACTTAATTGAACTTGCAACGTCGACACCCTCAGCTGCAAATTTAGAGGCATATGCAGAAATAATTAGGCAAAGATCAATAACAAGAAAGTTAATGAAAGCTAATTCTGATATTTCAGAGTTGATTTCAAATCCTCAAGGTCAAGATGGCGCTTCATTATTGGATAAAGCTGAAAGTATGATTTTTGCTTTAAACGACGATACTAATCAAAATGATCAAAGCTTACAGTCCATGAAAGATCTTATTCCTTCAACAATAGATAGGCTTCATGAGCTGTCTAATAAATCAGGTGGATTAATTGGATCATCAACAGGATTCAAAGATTTAGATACTAAACTACAAGGTGTTCAAAATGGAGATCTTATTGTGGTTGCTGGTAGACCCAGTATGGGTAAAACATCCTTGGCTATGAACATTGCTGAAAATGTATTGCTGGATGAAGATTCTAAAGGAGCTGTATTAATTTTTAGTTTAGAAATGCCTGGTGAGTCATTGACTACAAGAATGTTATCTGGAATATGTAAACTTGATCAACAAAATGTAAGATCGGGGATGTTGAAAGATGACGAACTAAGATTGTTACTTCAACAAAGTGAAAAATTAAAAAATTTACCTTTATGGATAGATGATAGCTCTATTCTCTCACCAATGGAGCTTAGGGCAAAAGCAAGAAGACTTGCAAGAACTGAGGAGAATGGACTTTCTTTAATAGTTGTAGATTATTTGCAGCTCATGCAGCTTCCACTATCAACAGAGAATAGGGTAAATCAAATTTCAGAAATATCTAGATCGTTAAAGTCATTAGCAAAAGAATTAAATGTCCCAGTTATAGCGCTATCTCAGCTCAATAGAGCAGTAGAGCAGAGACCAAATAAAAGACCAATTATGGCTGATTTAAGAGATTCAGGTGCAATTGAGCAAGATGCAGATGTAATATTATTTATTTATAGAGATGAAGTTTACAATGAAGATTCTGATCAAGGTAATAAAGCTGAAATCATAATTGGGAAACAAAGAAATGGACCGATAGGAACTGTTAATCTCACTTTCTTGAAAGAGTTTACTCGTTTTGAAAACTTTTCTACGGATAATTTCTATGAATCTTTTGAATGACCACCCTAAACTCTGAACTATTAATAGAACCTGAAATGTTTAGAAGCAACATTTCTTATATAAAAAACCGTATTAATCCATCCTCAAATTTTATGTCAGTAATAAAGTCTGACGCATATGGCCATCATTTAGAAAGTATTGTTAAAGACATTGATGATTTATCTGACGGATATGGCGTTGTAAGAGCTGATGAGGCCATAAAAATAAGACTGTTATCTAAAAAGAAAATCCTTTTAATGCAAGGAGTTTACAACGATAAAGATTACAAACTTGCTAGAGAAAATAATTTCGATATTGTCGTTCACAATTTGGATCAATTTAACTTAATAAAAAAATATAATAATTTTGAAAACTTGTGGTTCAAAGTAAATACTGGCATGAATAGGCTTGGATTTGATATAGATGAATTTTTGAACATCTACAATGAATATCTAACCAATACAAAATTTACATTAATGACACATTTAGCATCATCTAATGACCCTAAGGCAATGTCTAATGAAAAACAATTTTCATTATTTGAGAGCCTGCGCAGCAAATTACATGCAGATGTATCTCTTAGTATTGCCAATACAGGCTGTATTATGAACTTTCCTGAAAAATCTTATGACTGGGTAAGATGTGGTATTGGTATCTATGGCGGCTACCTTAATGATACAAATATAAAAACTGCTATGACTCTAAGGTCTCCTATTATTAACCTAAGAACAATTTCAAAAGGAGAAGGTGTTGGTTATGATGGAAGGGCAATTGCTGATAAAGAAATGAAAATTGCTTCTGTTTATTTGGGCTATGCTGACGGCCTCCCGGTAGGAATTAAAGACGGTACAAAAGTCCTAATTAATGGTAACGAAGCTCAAATATTTGGAAAGGTAAGTATGGACCTTACTACAATAGATGTTACCAATCTAAAAGAATGTAGTGTGGGTGACTGGTGCGAGTTCTTCTCACCTGATTTACCAATTTCAAATATAGCTAAGTCAAATGACTTAATATCCTACTATTTAATGACGAGTATTAAGTCACGAGTAAAAAAGATATATAAAAATATTAATTAATCTGTTATTCTGTTTTCCCATCATGAATAAATTTAATGATGGCAAATACTAAGTATATTTTTATCACCGGTGGTGTGGTTTCCTCTCTCGGAAAAGGCATAGCAGCCGCCTCCATAGGCGCTCTTTTAGAATCTAGAGGACTTTCCGTATCACTAATTAAAGTTGATCCTTATATTAATGTTGACCCAGGAACTATGAGCCCATTTCAACATGGAGAGGTTTTTGTTACAGAAGATGGCACAGAAACAGATTTAGACTTGGGGCATTATGAAAGATTTGTAAGATTCAAAGCATCAAGAAAAAATAACTTTACAGCCGGAAAGGTATATGAAACTGTAATAAGAAATGAAAGAAAAGGTAGCTACCTTGGTGGAACTGTTCAAGTTATTCCTCATATAACAAACGAAATAAAAAAAAGAATTAAAGAAGGAGGTCAAGGCAAAGATATAGCTATAGTCGAGGTGGGCGGTACAGTTGGAGATATTGAAAGCCAACCTTTTGTTGAAGCGCTAAGACAAATGGCACTTGAGCTCTCAAATTCATCATGGGCTTTTGTTCATTTAACTCTTGTTCCTTACATCAATGCTTCTGGAGAACTTAAAACAAAACCTACTCAACATTCAGTAAAAGAACTGAGATCGCTTGGAATTGGGCCTGACGTTCTTGTCTGCAGATCTGAACAAGAATTACCAAATGAAGAAAAAAACAAAATTGCCTTATTTTGTTCAGTTCCAAATGACAACGTTATTTCTATGCATGATGTAGATACGGTATATTCAATACCAATTTTGTTAAACAAACAAAAAGTTGATGAAATAATTCTAAAAAAATTAAAAGTAAAAACAAAAAAACCTAATTTAAATGATTGGAAAAGAGTTGTTAAAGCTAAGCTTCATCCAGTAAAAGAAGTAAATGTATCATTTGTAGGTAAATATACCGAGCTAAAAGATTCATATAAATCTATTAACGAAGCCCTTGAGCATGCTGGAATTCAGAATAAAGCAAAAGTAAATATTGACTTTGTAGAAGCTGAAGAAATTACAGCTAAAAATGTTAAAAAAATCTTAAAAAATTCCGATGCTATATTAGTACCTGGTGGATTTGGTGAAAGAGGCATTGAAGGGATGATCACAGCATGCAAACATGCAAGGGAGAACGATATTCCATATCTTGGAATTTGTTTAGGTATGCAAGTTGCAATTATTGAATACGCTAGAAATGTTCTCAAGTTAAAATCTGCAAACAGCACAGAGTTTGACTTAGAAACGAATTTTCCTGTGATCGGATTAATTACTGAATGGAGTGATATTTCTGGTAAAAAAGAAAAAAGAAATATTAATTCGGATTTAGGAGGCACGATGCGACTTGGTGGTCAGGTATGCAAACTTAAGAAAGGCTCTAATTCATTTAAAATGTATAAAACTAGTAAAATCGTTGAAAGACATCGTCATAGGTATGAAGTTAATCCAAAATATAAGGACAAAATGATTGAAATGGGACTTGATGTTGTTGGAACATCAATTGATGGTAAGCTAGTAGAAATGATTGAGATACCAAAACATAAATGGTTTTTAGCATGTCAATTCCATCCGGAGTTTACATCAAATCCAAGAGATGGACATCCTATATTCAATAGTTACATAAAGAACACACTCAAGTAAAAATAAAGTTATGAAATTAAGAGATTTTAATATTGGTAATTCAGAAAATATGACCTTAATGGGAGGTATGAATGTATTAGAATCAAGAGATTTAGCGCTGCAAGTTGCTGAAAGTTTCAAACAAGCAACGGATGATTTAAAGATAAATTATATTTTTAAAGCTTCGTTTGATAAGGCTAATAGAAGCTCAATGAATTCATTCAGAGGTCCTGGTATGGAGGAAGGCCTTAAAATACTGCAAGATGTTTCAAATGAGTTCGATGTCCCCGTTATTACAGATATACACGAGCCTTCTCAAGCAAATCCTGTAAGTGAGGTTTGTGAAGTCATTCAAATTCCAGCGTTTTTGGCAAGGCAAACTGATTTAGTTCAATCAGCCGCAAAAACAAAATCAATAATTCAATTTAAAAAACCACAATTCTTGTCGGCTCCCGAAATGTCTAATATTGTTGAGAAATGTTCCGCTGCTGGTAATACAAATATTATATTATGTGAAAGAGGTAATTCTTTTGGGTATAACAATTTGGTGGTTGATACTCTTAATTTTCAAATTCTTAAAAAATTATCAAAGCCGGTTATTTTTGACGTTACACATTCTCTTCAGCTTCCTGGCGGGCTTGGAAGTGCAACTGGTGGTAGAAGAGAATATGTATTAAGTCTAGCCAAGGCAGGCATCTCTCAGTCTATTGCAGGACTTTTTCTTGAAGCTCATCCAAATCCAGAACAAGCCAAATGTGATGGCCCATGTGCATTACCGCTTGGAATGCTTAAAGAATTTTTAACCCAAATAAAGAATTTAGATGATTTTGTTAAAGCGCAAGAGGATTTAGATATTAAGTAAAAAATGGCTAAAATAATTGGAACTAAAGCAATTCAAGTTTTTGATTCAAGGGGTGTTCCTACTGTATCCTGCAGGGTATTGTTAGATAATGGTAGCTATGGAACTGCAATGGTTCCAAGCGGTGCATCAACCGGATCAAAAGAGGCTTTAGAATTAAGAGATGGAACAAAAAAATTTCACGGCAAAGGAGTGCAAGGCGCTGTTAATAATATAAATGATGTTTTAGGACCGCTCATTATTGGTAAAGATCCAAATAATCAAGAAGAAATAGACAAAATTTTAATTTATTCTGATGGAACTTCAATGAAATCAAAATATGGTGCAAATGCTATATTGGCGATTTCTCTTGCGGTATCTCACTCAGCATCTATTGCAAATAACATATCTCTTCATGATCATTTCTCGAACCTCTATAAAAATATAGTTGGTGAAGACCAATCTCAACGTATGCCAATGCCAATGCTTAATATTCTTAATGGCGGCGAACACGCTAACAACAATATAGATATTCAAGAATTTATGATCATTCCAAGTGGGGCTAAAAACTTCTATCAAGCAATGCAATGGTCAACAGAAATTTATGTAAATTTAAAAAAGATTATTGAAAGCTCCGGATTATCCTCATCGGTAGGCGATGAGGGTGGATTTGCTCCTGATCTTAAAAATAACGAAGAAGCAATAAAAATAATTATTGACTCAATCATAAAATCAGACTTAGAACCTGGTGAAGATATAAATATAGCTTTGGATTGTGCAGCAAGCGAATTTTTTGATGGAACTTTTTATAACTTAAAAGGAGAAAACAAAAAACTATCTTCATCTGAATTTGTAGATTATTTAGATGAATTAGTTGAAAAGCATCCCATCGTGTCAATCGAAGATGGTATGGACGAGAATGATTATGATGGCTGGAAACTACTAACAGAAAAAATTGGAAATAAATGTCAGCTTGTAGGCGATGATTTATTTGTTACCAACAAAAATATTCTTGAAGATGGAATTAGAGAAAACATGGCTAATGCAATCTTAATTAAATTTAATCAGGTTGGATCAATAACTGAAACAATAAAAACTATAGAATGTGCAAATAAATATGGATACAAATCTATAATTTCGCACAGATCTGGAGAAACAGAAGATACTACAATAGCCGATCTAGCAATTGGCTTAGGTGTTGGTCAAATTAAAACAGGAGCTCCATGCAGATCTGATAGAGTTGCAAAATATAATAGATTACTTTGGATAGAAGAAGAAAACAGTCATATTCTTCTTAAATGAACAAGTTATATATATTAATAATTGTCTTTTTAACTTTCATAGCACTAATTTTGTTTAGAAGTATTTTCTTTGGTGAAAAAAGCTACGAAATTAAAAATCAACTTAAATCTGAGAATGAGGTACAGCAAAGAAAAAATTACGAACTTAAACAAGAAAATAAAATTTTAGAATTTGAAATTAATAATGCTAAAGACTCAAATGATCATGTTGAAAATTTTGCCAGAGAAAACTTAAACCTTACATATCCTGATGAAGAATTTATAATCTTCGATGATAAACAAAAAACTGAAGATGAAAAAAGATAGTCTACTAGCAATTATTGCGGGAGCAGGAACTGGCTCAAGATTTGGTTCAGAAATCCCAAAGCAATATTTAATGATGAATGGGAAGTCTGTAATTGAAAAAGCCGTAGAGCCCTTTTTATGTTCTGAATACGTTAAAAAAATAATTATTGTAATATCTGAACACGATTCCTATATAAAAAAACAAAGCTTTTTTAATTCAAATAAGGTTGAGTTCATTGAGGGTGGAGAAAAAAGATCTGATTCAATCATGAATGCAATAGATTCAGTTCAATTAAATGAATATGAATATGTTATTACTCATGATGCGGCTAGACCCAATGTAAATTCTAAAGATATAGAAATTCTTTTTTCGGATATTATTGCCCATGAAGCATCTTGTTCTTACTTTTATTCTCCTGTTTACGACTCAATTAAGAAAATTGGTGATGAAGTTAGAACAAAAGATAAGGATAAATATATATTGGTCCAAACTCCACAAATCTCAAAACTAAAAGAGTTAAAAGATGCTATGAAAAAATGTCAGGAGGCTAATATAACTATTCCAGATGAATCATTTGCCATTGAACACATGAGACTTCGAAGCTCAAGAATTCTTGGAAGAAGATCTAATGTAAAGATTACTGAAAAACATGACTTTGATCTTCTTAATAAATTTAATACAAGAGGTGGCATTGGCTTTGATCTTCATAAATATAAGGATGGTTCTGGAATAATCCTTGGTGGATATAAGCTGGAGTGCGATCTTCAAATTATTGCTCATTCTGATGGAGATGTCTTATTGCACTCAATTGCAGACTCTATCTTAGGAGCTTCAGGTCAAGGTGACATAGGAAAATACTTTTCAGATCAGGATCCTGCTAATGAGGATATTGACAGCAAAAAAATTATAGAATTTTGTCTAGAGACATTAAAGGATAATAACCTTGAGATTTATAATATTGATGCTACCTTGGTATGTGAGATTCCAAAAATAAATCCCCATAGAGATTCAATCTTAAAAAGCCTTTCAAAAATATTAAAAATTCCTGTTGAAAGGATTGGCCTGAAAGCTACAACTTCAGAACAAATAGGTATTATTGGTAAAAATAAAGCAATTGCAGTACAAAGTTTTGCAAACTTGAGGCAAGTATCATGAAAATTTTACTAACAAATGATGACGGATATGATGCGGAAAACATCAAACATCTATACAAAAAACTATCTGAGGATCATGATGTATGGATAGTAGCACCCAAACATAATTGCAGTGGAATGAGTGCGGCAATATCTTATTTAAAAGAAATAGATATAGAAAAAATATCAGAAAGAATTTATGCAGTTGATGGAACCCCAGCTGATTGTACGTATTTTGGTTTACTG
>Ga0209433_10000506_pt1 | contig 12103 bp, 11 predicted proteins | sample METZYME_5_50m_FD_187552 | JGI IMG/M metagenome (GOLD analysis project Ga0209433, IMG submission 187552) | Marine microbial communities from oxygen minimum zone in mesopelagic equatorial Pacific - METZYME_5_50m (SPAdes) (version 2) | ecosystem: Environmental > Aquatic > Marine > Oceanic | place...
AAAGTAGCAGATGGATCTGTCGCTCCATAAACGATAAGTTCTGCATCGGCCACTAACCAAAAAGACCTATTAGAGATTCCTGCTCCAGAATCATTAAGCCCGGAAGTCCACACACCTGCCCCTGAGTCATTCTGATATGGGTTAGGGGCGCTCGTATTATTATTTTCCATGAACTCTTCAGAACCTATCCTAGAACTCTTTGTGTATGTAGTAGCAGCTTGATATAAGCGCTCATGTAATCCATTGGTCTCACTTCCATCAGTATTTGTAATTGCCAAGTTAGTTTCTGATGAAGATTCAAGATTAAAAGGAACAAATTTATCTAAAATTTGTTCAGAAGGCTGAGAGTTTGGTACATGCCCTGCAGAGGAGAAAGCTAAAGACATCCATTTAAAACCATATCTATAACCCAATTCAACCTTGTAATCCCTATCTGAGACTGGAATAGGCAAATACCATTCAGTACTATAACTATCAACTGCGATTTCTCTTAAGGTACCTTGATTAAAATCTCCATCCTTTGTGCCTGTAACATCGTAAAGCCTTAGACATAATTTATTCGCGCCAAGAGATTGGGCCTTTTCTCTATCAGCCTCAGAGATCTGCCAAAAGACATATGCCCATTCAGGATCTCTTGGTAAGAATACTAAATTCGTTTTTGCATCTACAGTAGGCGGGATGGTGGGTTGTTGCTTATTGAAAATACTTTTATCGTCTTTTGGTTGTGAAATATTTTTAGACTTATTTGATTTGGTCTGGTAAGTAACTATTAAATCAACTAAGACAGCCTTAGTTTTACGACTATAAAGGGGAACAGATAATTTACTCGCCACTTGTCGTAATTGTCTGAGGGTTAGACCAAGCAATTCATCCTTACTTTTAATCCCATCAGCCACTTTAAAATCTCCGTTTTTGTTTGGGATCAGTATGTTCTTTTTTTTGCCTAACTGCGTGATATTTTTCATTGTCGTCAGGATCTACTGACTACTTTTTAATTTCATAAATTTGACAATTCCTTAAGAACAACTGATATTACTCATATTTTAAAGAATTCTAAAAATACGAAAATTCAAAGAAATTTTTTTGTTTTTTAAAATTTATTACCATATGAAAGTCTCTAAATCTAAATTATATTTTTTCTTCGGGATCGCTATTTCTGGATATCAGTTTTCTAAAGAGATCAATGTAATTAAATCATCTAAATTCAGATCTAGAACATTCTTCCCTACCTTTTTTGCATAATTCTGGAATTTCATAGCAGCTGAATTCATTTGTTCAAACAATAACATTGAGAAACTTTCATCTTTTAGTTTTTTTGATTCTTTCTCACACCAACTTTTCAAGAGAATGTCATCTGGAAATTCGTCATCATTTTTTAATGAAATATCTTTAAACACCTCTAAACAGTGCGAAAGTAATTTAAGGTGTAATTTCTGTAATGTTGATAAATCCAGCCTTTCAATTTGATCTACAACTTCTTTTTTTACTGGACTCATAAAAGAATTAAATTGATCAGACATTAAATTTAAATTAAAGGGTAGTAAAAAAAATCAATATTGGGATATCTTTAGTTAAAGTATATATGAGTCTAATCGAAATAATTTTTCTACTCAAACTATGGTTAATGAAAATTTGGTTGATAATATTGTTTCCGAACCTTACAAGTATGGTTTTGTAACGGAAATTGAGAGTGAAAAGATATCTAAAGGCATCAATGAAGACATAGTGCGTCTAATTTCATCTAAAAAAAATGAACCTGAATATTTATTAAATTTTAGATTAAATGCTTTCAAGAAATGGAAAGAACTCCAAGAGCCGGATTGGGCAGATTTAGGTTATGAAAAGATTGATTACCAAGACATAATATACTATTCTGCTCCCAAGCAAAAAGACAAAATCAAAAGCCTAGATGAAGTGGATCCTAAATTATTAGAAACATTTGATAAACTTGGCATCCCTCTAACTGAACAAAAAAGACTTACTAACGTTGCAGTTGACGCTGTGTTCGATAGTGTTTCAATAGCTACTACATTTAAAGAACAACTTGCAGAGCATGGTGTAATATTTTGTTCAATAAGTGAAGCAATTAAAGATCATTCTGATTTGATAGAAAAGTATCTTGGTTCAGTCATACCAGCCTCTGATAATTATTTTGCAGCATTAAATTCAGCAGTGTTTAGCGATGGTTCATTTGTATACATTCCAAAAAATGTAACTTGTCCAATGGATTTATCCTCTTACTTCAGAATTAATAGTGGTGATTCAGGTCAGTTCGAAAGAACTTTAATAATTGCAGAAGAAGGAAGTTCAGTTAGTTATTTAGAAGGCTGTACAGCTCCGATGTTTGACACAAACACATTACATGCTGCAGTTGTTGAGTTAATTGCTTTAGACGATGCATCTATAAAATACTCAACTGTGCAAAATTGGTATGCAGGAAATGAGCAAGGTGTTGGAGGGATCTTTAATTTTGTTACAAAAAGAGGAAAATGTATTGGTAAAAGAAGCAAAATAAGTTGGTCACAAGTAGAAACAGGTTCAGCTATTACTTGGAAATATCCGAGCTGCATACTAATTGGAGAGGAATCAATAGGTGAATTCTATTCTGTAGCTTTAACAAACAATCTTCAACAAGCGGATACAGGAACGAAAATGATTCATATAGGTCCAAGAACGAAATCAACAATTGTCAGCAAAGGTATTAGTGCTGGTCACTCTTCAAACAGTTATAGAGGTTTAGTTAAAATCGGCTCACAAGCTAAAGGGGCAAGGAATTATAGTCAATGTGATTCTATGCTTATAGGAGATAAAGCTGCAGCAAATACCTTCCCATATATTCAATCTCAACAACCACATTCAGAAGTTGAACATGAAGCGAGCACGTGTAGAATCTCAGAAGATCAACTTTTTTATTTACAAAGTAGAGGTATAGAATTTGAAGAAGCAGTTTCTATGATGGTTAGTGGTTTTTGTAGAGATGTCTTTAATCAATTACCAATGGAATTTGCGGCAGAAGCCGACAAGTTACTCTCTTTAAAACTAGAAGGGTCCGTTGGTTAACCCATTTTTATCTAAACCAAATTTAATGGAAAGCAAAAAAGAAATCAAACAACCGCTATTAGAGATAAGTAATCTTTTTGCATCCACTGAAAACTTAACTATTTTGAAGGGGGTAAATATAAAAATCAATTCGGGGGAAATTCATGCCATCATGGGAAGGAATGGATGCGGTAAAAGCACGCTTTCTAAAATAATTGCTGGTCATCCATCCTACGAAATAACAAATGGAAAAATTGAATTGTGTGGGACTGATATTGAACCCTTAGAACCAGAAGAAAGAGCTCAATCTGGTATTTTCTTAGGTTTCCAATATCCTATAGAGATTCCAGGAGTAAGTAATTTAGAATTCCTTCGCGTAGCAACAAATGCTAGAAGAAAGTTCCTCAAAAAAAGTGAGTTAGATACATTTGAATTCGAGGATTTAGTAAAAGAAAAACTAGATATTGTCAAAATGGATTCTGCATTTTTATCCAGAAGTATTAATCAAGGCTTTTCTGGAGGTGAGAAAAAAAGAAATGAAATTTTACAGATGGCATTGTTAGAGCCAAAAATTGCGATATTAGATGAAACTGACTCAGGTTTGGATATTGATGCTTTAAGAATTGTTGCCTCTGGAATAAAAAAAATAGCCAATGAAAACTCTGGCATAATTCTAATTACGCACTATCAAAGGCTACTCGATGAAATAAAGCCAGATTTTGTTCATGTAATGGCTGACGGTAAGATAATTAAAACTGGCGATAATACTCTTGCTTTAGAACTTGAAAAAAATGGATATGACTGGACTGATGAATTTATTAATAAGAATTAATTGAGATGAATATTATTGAGAGGATTACTAAAAGTGATAAAAATTATTCAAATACTACTTCTAATCTTCAAAAGATAAGTTTAGACAAATTAAGAACGAATCCTATTCCAAGCAGTAAAAATGAAATTTGGAAACAAACTAATAAATCCAAATTTTCTCGTTTTCTAAATTTCAAATTTAGTAATGATTTTTATTATCCCCACATACCAGGCCATTATCAGATTAACAATATTTGCCGCATTATTATCGGAGAAAACAAAAGAATCAAGATTAAACAGAAAAATTGGGAAATTAAGGAATTAGAAGAAAAAGAAATCTTAAATTTCTTAAAACAAAAAATCATACAATCAGATACCACCCAGAACTGGAGTAATCTATTAAATCATTTCTTAACAGATAGAAAAAACATATTAGGCTTGAACATTACAGGAAAAGAAATTCCTTATTTAGAAATAATTTGTAATTCTGTAAATGATTTTTTCAGTTCTAAAACATTAATCATAAATATCGAAGAAGGGACTTCAGTTGGTATTTCGCAAATAAATATAGGAGATAAAAATTCGGCATTATCAATTTCTTCTTATCTAAATATTGGAGAAGATTCAGTTGTTAATCATGGAATTATCTCTTTTGGCAAAAACAAGTCCCACATCATTAATTCATTAAATGTAAGCCAGTATAAAAATAGTGAATACAATCTTGGATCATTACAATTTGAATATGATTTTGGCAGGCTAGAAATCAATATTAATCAAGTTGAAGGTAATGCAAAAACAAATATCAAAGGCATGCAAATCACTAACAATAATGAACAAATTTCTACATATGCAAATATTGAATTTAATGGTCCTAATGGATTTTTAGATCAATTAAACAAATCCTTAGCAAATGATAAGTCGCATTCAGTTTTTGAAGGATTAATAATCGTACCTCAAATTGCTCAAAAGACTGATGCATCTCAGTTAAGTAGAAATTTACTCTTATCAAATTATGCAAAAATAGATACGAAACCTCAATTAGAAATAGTTGCAGATGATGTAAGGTGTATGCATGGTGCAACTATCTCTCAATTAAATGAGGATGAGGTGTTTTATATGAGATCGAGGGGTCTCACGCTTGAAGAAGCGAGTAAACTACAATTAAGATCATATTATCAAGAAGTAATCTCTTTTTTACCTATATCTAAGGAAAGATGGGATCTTTTAACATTATTATTAAAGAATAAATAATGAAAACTCTGCAAAATTCAGAATTATTCGTGAGAGAAGATTTTCCAATATTAGATAAAAATTTCAATAAAAAAGAAAAATTAATTTATCTTGATCATGCAGCTACTACTCAAAAACCCAAACAAGTCATAAAAAGAATAAATGACTATTACTTAAATTCAAATGCTAATGTCCACAGAGGTGCTCATCAGTTAAGCGCAAAGGCCACTGAACAATTTGAGAATGCAAGATTATCTATCAAAAATTACATTAAAGCCAACTCAGAAAAAGAAATCATATTTACTAGAAATGCTACTGAAGCTATCAATATCGTTGCAAAATCTTGGGGAGAAAAAAACCTACAAGAAAATGATGAGATTTTATTATCAATTATGGAACATCATAGTAATATAGTTCCATGGCAACTTATTGCAGAGAGGAATAAATGCAAAGTTAAATTTACAAAAATCAAAAATAATGGAACTTTAGATATAGAAGATTTTAAAAATAAGCTTAATACAAATACAAAAATTGTAAGTATTGTGCACATTAGTAATACCTTGGGATGCTGTAATCCTATTAAGCAAATTACCCAACTTGCTAAAAATAATGGGTCTTTAGTTTTAGTAGATGCTTGTCAAAGTTTGGCTCATGCAGAAGTTGATGTTAAAGATTTAAATATTGACTTTCTTGCTGGCTCAGGTCATAAATTATGCGGACCAACTGGAATAGGTTTCTTGTGGTCAAGAGAAGAAATACTTGATAGGATGCCCCCTCTATTTGGAGGTGGTGAAATGATTCAGGATGTTTTTGAAGAAAAAAGTACCTGGGCCGATCTACCACATAAATTTGAGGCTGGAACTCCTGCGATAGCTGAAGCAATTGGACTATCAGAAGCACTTAATTATTTAAACAAATTAGGACTTAAGAATATTCAAAAATATGAAAAAGAACTTACAGAATATTTATTTGAAAAATTACTTTCGTTTAAAGATTTAAATATTATTGGCCCTAATCCAAATCAAGATCCCAATAGAGCTTCATTAGCATCATTTTTTATTAATGATATTCATTCAAATGATATTGCAGAGATATTAGACTCAAAAGGAATTTGTATTAGAAGTGGACACCACTGTTGCCAACCTCTGCATAAACATTTAAATATCAATTCCACTGCAAGAGTCAGCATGAACTTCACCACAACAAAACAAGATATTGACATTTTCATTGAAAAACTTGAAGAAACTATAAGCTTTCTTAAAATTAATTCTTAAAACTCAAGATATATTTTAAAAATTTTTCAGTTATTTCTAAAACCGACTTTTTATTCTGAATATTTCTAAAACCATGACCTTCTTCATCAAAAAGAATAACTTCTGAATAAACATTTTTTTCTAAAAGTCTTTTATTAAAATCGGTAGATTCCCTAAAGTTAATTACCGAATCATTTTTTCCATGAAAAAGAAGAATTGGTTTATTAATCTTATGCAAATTATTTTTAGGAGATCTCTCAAAATATTTTTTTTTATTATCCTCAAAATTACCGATTAGAGAATTTAAGTAGTTCCTTTCAAACCTATGTGTATTCAAACGCATATCATTTAAATCAATAACAGGATATTTACAAAATGCTGCCTTAAATATATCAGTCTGATATAAAGCATTTAAAGCAGTGAAGCCCCCAGCGCTATTCCCTGAAATTACAATTCTTGAAGGATCTATAAATTGTTCTTCTACTAATGATTTAGCCAAGGCAATGCAGTCAGCTGAATCGAGCACTCCCCAGAGATTATTTAAACGTTCTCTATAATCCCTCCCAAAACCTGTAGATCCTCCATAATTAACTTCTGCAACAAACCATCCTCTAGAAGTCCAATATTGGACTTCTAAGTTAAATGACCCATCAAATGCAGAAGTAGGACCACTATGCGCCTTTACAATTAAAGGATGTTTATTGTTATCGATTGAATTTGGCTTATAAATCCATGCATGTGTCATTTTATTCCCATAACCCTTAAACCAATATGATTCTGCTTGTGAAGATAAATTTCTAATTTTTGACTTCACTATGGTGGAAAAAGATGACTTCGAAAGATTATCGATATCTATTTCAATTAATTTTTCATGAGAAGTATCATTTGAAGCCAAGCAAATTAATCTATTAGAACTTACATATAAATCTCTCAAGCAATTAAAAGGTAAATCTAACTTTTGATAAAAAGAACAATCTTGATAATGCTCTATTATCCAAGATTCTTTATTTTTAGCTAAGCAAAATAAATTTTTCTTTGACCCTGAAAAAATTGACATCCCAGAAATCCACTCTGGCAAACCATATTCATACAATTCTTTTTGAATTCTTTTTAAAATATGAATTTCCTCTAATTTATTAATCTTCAAAAACAATAAATTCCACCAACCTGAACTATCTTCTGAACAAACTAGTATATTTTTTGAAATCCATAATGGTTGAAAAAAAGATACTGTTTTATCAAAATTTATATTTTTATTTTTAAATTTTACTATTTTTTGTAATTTGCCACATGAATTAATGCTCCCAAAAAAGAGATTATTACTTTCCCAAGGCATTTTATTAGAATTCCATTCCAACCAAGAAAGCATAGTCTTATCCTCATTACATCCAAGAGAGCTGGCAAATCCTTCAAATTCTCTTAAAACTATTAATTCTTGTTTTTCTTTATTCAAATCTATAGAAAAGAGAAAATCTTTCTCTTCTTTCTCACATAAACCAAATAACTTATCTTGGTTACTAATTACAAAAGTTGAATCATAATTGCATTTTAATGGCTTTGTTAGTTGTTTAGAACTTTTTAAATTAATGAGATAATTAGTATTTTTTTCATTACTAATGTTAATCTCAAAAATTTTGTACCATAATGAATTTGTAATCTGATCAACCCAAATCAAGTAAAGTTTATTTTTACAAAAACAACATTTATAAGATTTACCTCCATATCCGTGAAAATTACTTTTTAAATAAAAACCATCTCCAATTAAATTTTGTGCTCCAAAATTTTTCTTCAAGGAAGGTCTCACGAAGATCGCATTCCTCTTTTTCTTTCCTGATGATATATTTCCTACCCAAAAGATAAAATTATTAACTAAAGATATTTGTTTATAGGATTCAACCTTTGGATAAACATATGCAATAGACAATTTTTTGTAATTATTCATTTATTCTATGACGATCAGAATTCAAAAAATGTTACTATCTATATAGTCTAACTATTAATAAATCCCTAATAAAATAGTGGCAAATCAATTCTCACAATTAGCAAGAAAATCAAGAAATAATGTTTCTAGTACAAAAGTTAATAAAGAAGCAGTAGATAATCCTCCTCTTGAGATTTTTAAGTTAGGGAGCAAAACTCTTAGAACAGAAGCTAAACGTATTAGCAAAGTTGATAATCAAATAAGACATTTAGCAAAAGATATGCTTCAAAGTATGTATTCAGCTAAAGGAATTGGTCTGGCAGGGCCACAAGTTGGAATAAGCAAGGAATTACTAGTAATAGATATAAATTTTGAGGACTCAGCTGCAGAACCGCTAATCTTAATAAATCCTGAAATAACAGCATTTGGATCTACATTAACCACATACGAAGAGGGATGCTTAAGTATCCCAGGTATTTATTTAAATGTAGTCAGACCATCAACAATAAAATTAAAATTTAGAGATGAGATGGGGAGACCCAGGAAAATGAACGCTGATGGGCTTCTAGCTAGATGTATTCAACATGAAGTTGATCACTTAAAAGGCGTTCTTTTTGTTGATAGAGTAACCACAACAGAGGAACTTAAAAAAGAATTAACTAAGGAGGGTTATAAAATGAAAGATGTTATACCTCTAACTTAAATATGCTTAATTTTTAATTTATGACTAGCACTACAATTTTTCAAAAAATTATAAATGGAGAAATACCCTGTGAAAAATTATATGAAGACGACTTATGTCTCGCTTTTAATGATATTTCTGCACAAGCGCCGATTCATTATTTAGTAATACCCAAAAAACCTATCCCAAGCCTTAGAGAATGCAAAAATATAGATAAAAATCTTTTAGGTCACCTTATTTTAGTAGGTCAAAAAATAGCTGAAGAAAAAAAGCTTTCAAATTGGCGGACCGTAATAAACACTGGAGCCGAATCAGGACAAACTGTATTTCATCTACACATACACTTTTTAAGTGGAAGGGCAATGTTATGGCCACCAGGTTAAACTCTCAAAAATGTAAATTGTGAGCTATAAATATATAAATGATTATTTAAATATGAATACACCTGACACTTATACAACTAAAGACAAAAATATAATTATTAAAAATTGGCAAAATCTTGATGAAACGCAAAAACAAACCTTATTAAAAATTTGGAAGGTTTTAACATATAAGTGGCAGCTGCAAATACTATTTAATCTTCCTTTTCTTTTATGGTGGGCTTTAGATGTAACTTTTATTAAAGTTCATGAATTTGACATGAAGTTAATCAGTTATTTAAATCTTCCAGGATGGGCTACGTCAATGATGGGATTTAACTAAATTTTCCAATAATAACTTATTAACTAGTAATGAACTAGGAAATTTATAAATGACCTCATCTTTAAACAATAAGTCTAAAATACTCTTCCAGATTCAAAAATTAAGAAAACTGGCACAACCCTTCTTTCTGCCGATAGATCAATGTACTGGATTTCAATTTATTTGGCTTCTTTTTTCGCTGCTATTTTGTGTTGGAGGAATAGTTTTAGTCAGTTTAACTGGTTTGATAAATGTATTTGAAAATGTTCAACCACAACTTTTAGAAAAATATTTTGGGGGAGTTGTTAATACAATCAATTCAATATGGTCAGGGAAATGGGGTGTTTTATTTTCAGGATTATTTCTTGTTGGATCAGCTAGTTTTTTTAGTTTGAGAATACAACTTAAAAATAGAAAATGGTTACATTGGCTATTTTTAGGGATTATAGTCATCATGCTTTTAGCTGTAAATGGTATTAATGCAGGGATAGGATTTATAGCAAGAGATCTTACAAATGCTCTTGTAGAAAAACAGCAAGATGGCTTCTACCGAATACTTGGAATATATGCATGTTGCTTTGTAGTAGCAGTGCCGATAAGAGTTTCACAAATATTTTTCACTTTTAAACTTGGATTAATCTGGAGGGAATGGCTTTCAAAAAGTTTAGTTAAAGACTATATGACAAATAAGGCTTATTACCAAATAAATCCTAATGATGAAGATCAAACAGATGTTGATAATCCTGACCAAAGAATTACTGAAGATACAAGAGCTTTTACTTATCAGAGCTTAAACTTAACAGTTGGAGTATTTGATGCTTTACTTACATTTTCATTAAATATTTTAATATTACTGACGATAAGCAAAACTCTTACATTTTCTTTGTTTGCTTATGCTGCCTTTGCAACTTCAATTTTATTATTTGCTGGAAGAAATCTAGTAAAACTTGATTATGATCAGCTTAGATATGAAGCTGATTTTAGATACGGACTTGTTCACATTAGAGATAATGCAGAATCAATAGCTTTTTATTCTGGAGAAAACCCAGAGAGAAATGAAACAGAAAGAAGACTTAGTGAAGTTGTTCGTAATTTCAATTTAGTAATCATCTGGAGGGTAATTATTGATGTAATGAGAAGATCGGTTAGCTATGCAGGTAACTTTTTCCCTTACTTAATCATGGCAATCCCATATTTCAGAGGAGAAATAGATTATGGACGTTTTATTCAAGCTAGTTTTGCTTTCAATATGGTAGAAGGATCTTTATTTTTTATAGTTAATCAAATAGAAGAATTAGCCAAATTTACCGCAGGTATTGGAAGATTAGAGGGATTCCAATCAAAGGTTGAATCTATAAGTCAAGAAAATCCATTAAACAATACAAAGATTATCTCTAATTATTCTTCAATTCTAATTAAGAATGCTGACCTATCTCCTCCTGGATCTAATAAATTGATTATAAGAGACTTAAGTTTAAGCATAAATGATAATGAGTCATTACTAGTTGTTGGTCCTTCAGGTTGTGGCAAAACTTCTCTATTAAGAATGATTAGTGGTTTATGGGAACCTGAAAATGGATTAATCCAAAAGCCAAAAACTGGAGATTTACTGTTTATTCCTCAAAAGCCCTATATGATCTTAGGATCATTGAGAGAACAATTATGCTACCCAACTCAGGTTGATAAATTTAGTGATGATCATTTAATTTCAGTGCTAAATGAAGTAAATTTAAAATCATTATCTGACCGCTATCCAAATTTAGATATTAAACAAGATTGGCCGCGAATATTATCTTTAGGAGAACAACAAAGACTTGCATTCGCTAGATTACTACTAAACTCGCCTCAGTTTGCTGTTTTAGATGAGGCTACCAGCGCTTTAGATATAGATACAGAAAAACATCTTTATAATCTATTGAAGAAAAGAGAATTATCAATTATAAGCGTTGGTCACAGACCCACCTTAAAAGATTTTCATCAAAATGTATTAGAATTGAATGGTAAAGGTAGTTGGAAATTATTAACTGCTGAAAACTATAATTTTAATAATTAACTTATTAACATGAATCCTACTGAAAAAAGTAATTCAATCAATACTGAGAGTGGAAATGATATGAATCAAATTAAAGATGATAATTTAAATTTAAGCGATAAAGACAATCAAACATCTTTAGAAGATGATAGATATGTTTTTGGATGGAGGCAATACTCGGAAATAACTAATGGTAGATTTGCAATGATTGGATTTGCAGCAATTATATTAATAGAAATTATTAGTAAAAAATCCTTCCTTGATTGGGCAGGAATCATACATTAATCATCAAATCTAGAACTATTATCCCTAGGTTTGTCTCTTTTAGAAGCTACATTATATCGTCCTTTTTGATTCCTTAAATTTCTTTTTGGAACATTTGTTGCTTTACTTTCTGGTCTAGTTCTTTTTAATTCATTATTTTTATCAAGAAAAGAAGCCTCCTCTACTTTATT
>Ga0209433_10000508_pt1 | contig 12084 bp, 12 predicted proteins | sample METZYME_5_50m_FD_187552 | JGI IMG/M metagenome (GOLD analysis project Ga0209433, IMG submission 187552) | Marine microbial communities from oxygen minimum zone in mesopelagic equatorial Pacific - METZYME_5_50m (SPAdes) (version 2) | ecosystem: Environmental > Aquatic > Marine > Oceanic | place...
TACCAACGATGCAATCATGAGCAACATGAGCATATGCCATAAATAAATTCTTGTTGCCAATTATAGTTGTGCTTTTATCTTGGACAGTTCCTCTATGGACAGTTACACCCTCTCTAAAGATATTTTCTTCTCCAATTTCAAGAGTTGTTTCTTCACCTTTAAATTTCTTATCTGGAGTGTCTTCGCCAATAGTACAAAACTGGAAAAAAGTATTATTTTTTCCAATGGTTGTTGGTCCTTTTAACACAACATGGGAAAGAAGTTTTGTGCCTGATTTAATTCTTACATTTTTTTCAACAATACAAAAAGGTCCAATATAAACATCTTCATCAATTTCAGCAGAAGGATGAATTATTGAAGATTCGTGTATAGACATTTATTTTTTTCTCTCTGCACATAATATATTAGCAGAACACACTAATGTTCCGTTAACTTCACAAAAGCATTCAAACTTCCAAATTCCACGCGTACTTCCAATGACTTTGCTGTAAATATCTACTTTGTCGCCTGGTAATACTCTTTGACGAAATCTTGCTTTATCAACACCTGCGATTACATAAATTGAACCCTCTTCAGGAGTTTTATTCATTGTCTTAAAGCCTAATATCCCTGATGCTTGGCCCATAGCCTCGATCAAAATTACTCCAGGTACAATGGGATTTCCTGGGAAATGTCCTTCAAGGAAGACATTATCTTCTTTTACATACATTGCTGCATGAATTTTATTTCCTTCCTCTAATGAAATGACCTCATCAATGAACAGAAATGGATCTCTATGGGGAAGATACCTAAGTATATCTTCTTTAGATAGAATCATTTATTTACCTCTTTTTTTAATGAAAACGGCTGATTTAGACCAATTCATATGATTTTGTGCAGGCATAATACCAATGTAATTCCCAGAAGCTTTAATGCTCTTTGTAATAAGTGTATGTGCTCCAACTGTGACGTCATCACAAACTTCAAGATGTCCGAGAACGCCAGAAAGCCCACCCATCTTAAAATTCTTTCCGATCTTAGTAGAGCCAGCTATTGCACAGCATGCAGCTATAGCAGAGTTTGCTCCCAAAGAAACGTTATGTGCTATGTGAATTTGATTGTCTAATTTTACGCCATCAGCAATTAAGGTATCAGATATTGCGCCCCTATCAACTGTGCAGCCTGCTCCAATTTCTACGTTATCGCCTATCTTCAAACCTCCAAGTTGTTCAATCTTCTGATAATCATTTTTTTCTTGGGCAAATCCAAAGCCATCAGAGCCTAGGACTGAATTAGGATGAACTATACAATCCTGTCCAATTGAAACATCTTTAAGTATTGTTGTATTCGGGTAAATAACTGTTTTATCTCCAATAACACAGTTTTCACCAATAAAAACATTCGGACCGAGTAAAACATCTTTTCCTAAGGTAGCAGAATCATGCACAAAACTTCTATCAGAAAAGGTTCCTTCCGAAAAATCTATTTGGCTACTAAAAAGTTTTGATAGTTTTGCGTATGCAAGATAGGGATCAGAACAAATTAGAAATGCTGTTTTACTATTTGTTTTAGTGCCCTCTTTAATGATTACAGCAGATGCGCGTGTGCTATCAAGAAGTTTATTATATTTTGAGTTTGATAAGAATGTTATTGACCCCTGTTCGGCGTTCTCAATAGTTGCGATATTATCAATTTCTATATCAGCATCTCCGACTATCGAGGCATCGATATATTCGGAGATGAATTTTAGAGAAAAAAGCTTTTTTTCAGAGCCAGACACTAGTTAGATTCTGATTCTGCAGCGGCAGCTCCATCTAGTGCATCTGTAACCTGTGCAGTTATGCTTACTGACCCATCAAAATATAATGCTTGATCAGCACCAAGTAATAACTGAATCTTTTTTGCAACAATTAGATCATTAATGATTTGCATCATTGCAGGATTTAATTGAGCAGCAACAGTTTGAATAGTTTCATTTTGTTTTGCTTGAATCTTTCCAAGAACAAATTCAAGGTCTGTAGCTTTTTCTTGGATATCTTTTTGCAATCCAGCAATTTCTTCATTTGAAAGAGTTTCAGCATCTTTTTGCAGAGTTTCAATTAAGGTTTGTCTATCTGCTTGAAGCTCTTGCGCTTGCTCTACCATCGAAGCATATTCACTTTCTTCCTCAAGTGCTTTAAATGCATCCTGAGCGACCTGTGTTTGCAAAATTGCAGCCTGAGTGTCTATTACTGCAACATTTTGCGTTAAAGCAGAAACGGAAAACAATCCTAAAAAACCTACGCAGGCAGTAATTGTTACTAGTTTATTCATAATAAGCCCCTTTTTAAGTTCGTATATTCTATATTAAATTGCATAAAAAACACTAATAAATTTAAAACACCGTTCCAATAGTAAATTGAAACTCTTCAGTTCTCTCAAACTCGTCAGCATTCATCGGTTTAGAAATAGCAAAACTCATTGGTCCAAACCCTGTAATCCAAGTTAATCCAACACCAACTGAGTATCTCAGCTCTTCAAAGCTGGGTTTGTAACAACTGACTTGATAATCACGACATTCTCTTGCAAAAACATTACCAAAATCGAAGAAGAACGCTGTTCTCATTGATCTTTGATCCTCAACCATCGGAAGTTTAAAGATTAATTGAAAGCTTCCTTCAATCTTTACATCTCCGCCGATAGGATCATCTCTTTGATAAATAATACCCTGATTATAAGCTGGGCTATCTGGTATCCCATCAAAATTTGAGTCTACTAATGGAGGACATAGATCATTAACAGTATCAAATCCAAAGCATGGTGATGGAGTTGCCCGCGGTCCAAGAGTATTTGATTCAAATCCTCGAAGCGATCTAGGCCCACCTGCATAAAAATGTTGAAAGAATGGAACTATTTTAGTATCACTGTAAGGAGCTAAATATCCGATCTCTCCTTGAAATCCAAAAACTAAATCTAAAAAATTGAGCGGTTGATAGAATTTTTGTCTAATATTTAATTTGTAATAATTAATATCGCTTAAGGGTAACGTGGCTAGAAAAAGAGCTTCTGTTGATGCTCCATCTGTTGGAAACATTCCTCTATTTAAAGTTATTCTTGACCATACTGCTTGAGCAGAAACAGTTGAGAAAGAGTTACCTTCCTCTAAAAGGAAGTCAAGAATATCTCTAACAGGTAAGGTTCCTGCATCAATATCAGTTTTGTCATAAGTGAGATTTAAACCAATTCTTTGTGTGTCTGAAATAGGATAACCAAATTGAATACCTAAACCTTGCGAGTCACTTGTATAGTTCGCAATATTAAATTCACCATAATCTGTTGCTCTGTAATAGAGACTATAACCCCTGCTAGCTCCGTCGATTGTGTAATACGGATCATAAAACGATAAGTTATAAACTTCTTGATAGATACTTTTATTGATAGCTATACCAACTGAATTTCCAGTTCCTAAAAAGTTTCTTTCCTGAAGATTGAAACCAACCATGAGCCCAAAGTCGCTATAACCTAGATTTCCTCCAACATTTCCTGTTGTCTCTTCCTCAACTCTAAATTTAATATCTATTTGATCATCGGTGCCAGGGACTGGAACGGTTTCAACATTAACTTCTTTAAAAAAGCCAAGTCTTTCTAGTCTCACTCTTGATTGCTCTATTTTGTCATCAGAAGCCCAAGCACCCTCAAATTGGCGCATTTCTCGCCTAAGTACATCATCCTGTGTAATCTCATTACCCTCAAATAAGATTTTTCTTGTGTATGTCCTTTTACCAGGATCAACTACAAAACTGAGATCTACCTCTAGCATATTCTCATCAATATCTGGCTGTCCCTTAACAGATGCAAATGCATAACCTTCATTACCTAATAAACTAGTAAAAATTTCTTCTATTTGAGTAATTTGAGCTTGAGAATAGGTAACATCTTTTTGAGTTTCGATAATTGGGTCAACAAGGGTGTCATTTAAAGGCATATCTCCAATAATCTTTACATCATTGATAGTATATTGTGGTCCTTCAGAAATAATATAAGTAATGTATATGCTGCTTCTGTCTCTGGAAATACTTACCTGACTGGATTCTATAGAAAATTGTAAATATCCTCTATCAAGATAATAGGACTCTAAATTTTCAAGATCTCCTTGAAGCTTTTCTCTTGAGTACTGATTATCATTAGATAAAAAAGAAAGCCAACTGCCCTCACTTAATTCCATTACATCCAGAAGATCTTCGTCACTAAAAATATTATTACCTAGTATTGTTATGCCATCTATTTTTGCACTTTCGCCCTCATCGATCTCAATCGAAATTGAAACCCTATTTCGAGGCTCGGGTGTTTCATAGATTTCTACGCCTGCTCCATATCTTCCTTGAGACGAATAAGATCTTACTAATTCAGCTTTCATCCTTTCAAGAGTTGATCTTTTATAAACTTGTCCCTCGGTTATACCAATACCATCAAAACTTTCGAGTAAAATTTCAGTTTTAAGAGCGCTATTTCCAGAAATATCAATTGATGATATTGATGGTCTCTCGGCAACAGTAATTATTAGAGCATTTCCATCTCTACCTATCTGGATATCATCAAATTGCTCTGTAGCAAAAAGGGCTCGAGTAATATCGATGATCTTACGATCATCAATTTTATCACCCACAGAAATTGGAATGGTATTAAAGATACTACCTGTTGAAACTCTCTGAAGTCCAGCAATACGAATATCATTAACAATAAATGCTTCAAATGCTAATAAAGTATTAATGCTAAAGATTAAAAAAAGTGCAGAAAGGTATTTCAAAATATTATTCAACCTACCCACCTAAATATGTCATTTGTAACTGCGAAAACTATAAGAAATCCTACCATCAAAGCACCAAGAGTATATGCAAAATTCTCAACTCTAGCAGGAAGAGGCTCACCTCTAATTGCTTCGATTGCTAGCATTGTGAGTTGTCCTCCATCAAGTACAGGGATTGGTAATAGATTTAATACTCCTAAACTAATGCTTAGGATAGCCATTAAATATAAAAAGGGTAAAAATCCAGCGCTAAAAGCTTCTCCAGACATTTTTGCGATTCCAACAGGTCCGCTTAAATTTTCTGCCCCCATATTCCCTGTAATCATTTTCCCAATGAATAAAAGAGTTTTTACACTAAGGTTGTAAGTATCTTTAACTGATTTATTAAATGCTTCTACAACCGTCCTGTTATAAGCCGCTGAAATTCCTAGTACAGGAATCCCATTTTCAGAAATTTCAGTATTTATAAAAAAGTTTTTAATTTCATCATCTCTTTGAACCTCAAGATTTACAGTTTTGTTTTCAGAAGAACTGAGCATCTCGGATACTTCACCAAAATGACTAACTGTCATACCATCAATTGTGAGAATCTTATCTCCTGGCAAAACTCCTGCAAGATATGCCGGACCCTCCCTGGTTAATGAACCTACTTCTGGAGAAATAAAAGAACCAATTTCAATTGGAAAGAATTTCTCAGGCTCTTGCTGTTGCTCTGAGGTACTTAAAAAATTTGTTACGCTAATGTCTCTATAAAATATCTCAGAGGTCTGAGAGTCAATAAAACCAATATTAATTTCTCCAGATAGTCCAGCATTAGCAAGAAGAGCCAATCTTAGGTCAGTTGGGTTTGATATTTTTTCGCCATTAATAGAAACAAGAGAATCATTTTCACTAATATCACCAGAAATAGTTGAACTTGTAATGTATTCACTTTGGACAAGAAATATAGGTTTAACAGTTTGCTGTGATGAAAAAATGAAGGTAAATATTATTACTGCAAGAATGAAATTAGCTAGTGGGCCTGCAAACATTACTGCTGCCCTTTGCCAACGTGGTTTTGTTTCAAATAAGTTATCTAATTGTTCGTCTGTAAACTGTTTTCTCATTTCTGGTTCTGCATCCAAGGCTTTCTTAGATAGATAGGATACATATCCACCCAAAGGTAATGCAGATAAGGCAAACTCAGTCCCTTTCTTGTCTTTCTTTTTGTAAATAACAGGCCCCATCCCAACAGAAAATCTATCTACATGAACCTTACACATTCGCAAAACAAAAAAATGTCCACCCTCGTGTATCACAACGAGAACTCCAAGAAGAATAAGAAAAGCTATTAAAGTAACCATATGTATTTTAAGTAAGTGATTTTATCACCATATTGGAGATATTGCGTGCCTCCTTATCAATTTCAAATATTTCCTCAAGACTATTAACTTTAGACATATCTTTTGTATCAAAAGTTCGCAAAATTACCTCATATATTTGATTAAAAGAGATTTTATTTTTTAGAAAATTATCTACTGCAACTTCATTTGCTGCATTGAAAAAAATTGCTTTTGAATTTTCTTCTCTGACCGCCTCTCTTGCTAGCTGAACTATTTCAATCCTATCATTGGGGAAACTTTCAAAGCTAAGTTTAAGATTATCAAAGTCAAGTGGGTTAAATGGAATTGAAAGCCTATCATTGTCTGAAAGAGCATTTGCAATTGGAACTCTCATGTCTGGGTTGCTCATTTGGCAAATTGAAGATCCATCACTGTATGTGACTATTGAATGAATAATACTCTCTGGATGAATGACTAGCTCAAAAAAGCTTTCTTTCATGCCAAACAAATAGCAAGCTTCAATTAATTCTAGACACTTATTAACAAGAGTAGCGGAATCTATTGAAATCTTCTTACCCATTTTCCAGTTGGGATGGCTGAGTGCATCTTGTATACCAACATTATTAAGCTCACTAATATTTTTCCCATAAAATGGTCCGCCAGAAGCAGTAATAATTATTTTATTAACATTTTTTGTTGATCCCGTTTCAGGCAAGCATTGGAAAATTGCATTATGCTCACTGTCTACAGGGATTAATTCGGAATTATTTTTCCTTACAGTTTCCATAAGTAGTGAGCCACCTACAACAACGCTTTCTTTGTTGGCAAGAAGAATCTTCTTTCCTGATTTTGCTGCAGCAATAGTAGACCTAATTCCAGAAAATCCTGATATAGCTGAAACAATAATATCAATATCATTTGAATTAAAAATATCAAAAAGCTCTTCATCATCTTCGATGATTTTCGTATTTTCTTGTTTTTGAATATTCTTTCTTGCTGTTGCGTTATCAAGATAAATATACTTTGGGTTATATTTATGAATTATTTCTTGAACTTTGTTTGTATTGTCTTTTGCGGAAATACCTATAAGCTCGAATTTGTCCTTATTGGAATCTATAACAGACAGAACATTCTCACCAATGCTTCCAGTACCACCAAGAATAAATATTTTTTTCAAAAGTATGATCCCGTTGTAGATAATAGAAGAAATAAAAACATAGTCATTGGTATAGCTGCGAGATGAGAATCTACTCTATCGAGCAATCCTCCGTGACCAGGAAGAACATTGCCAGTATCCTTAATATCTGCTTTTCTCTTGAGAAAGCTAAAGAAGTAATCGCCACATAGTGCAAATGGAATTGACAAAATCATTGCTAATGCATTTGTAATAGAGACTTCTTCCAATAATAAATATAAGCACATACAAAAAATAATGCTTGAAATGAAGCCACCAATTAGGCCTTCTAGAGTCTTATTGGGACTTAATTTGGGAAGAAATGGTCTCTTTCCTAAACTTTTCCCTGTTAAATATGCTGCTGTATCAAAAACAGCAATATTAAAAATAATGACCAATAAAAATATTCTTGATTCATTTAAGAACTTGAAACATATCAAACAAAATGTAGTTATTAGGATCAAGCCCATCCAAAAATTAGAAAATGTAAAATTTGAAGATAGGCGTCCAGCTTTTAAAAACATTTGGTAAGCAACAACTATCCAAGTCGTAACTCCAAGCATTGCGATTAATGATATTGGTTCAAACAGAGCCCCAAAAATTTGAGACAAGCTTATTATTGCTATAAAAATTATTAAAAATATTATTTTCTTTGTTCTGCTTGCTTTGGAAACCTTCATCCACTCAAAAAATAATGCCATTGATAGCAGGACAATGAAAAACTTTAAGATTAAATCTGATGAATAAATAATTAGTGTAATTACAAAAGCTGAGATGAAAACCGCAGTTAAGGAGCGTTGCAAAAATTCTTTTTTAAGCTCTATCGCCAAACCTTCGCTCCGAATTTAAATATTTTTTTATGTTTCTTTTGAAATCCTTCTTTGAATAATCAGGCCAAAGCTTTCTAACAAAATGAATCTCAGAATAAGCAATTTGATATAAAAGAAAGTTGCTTACTCTGGTGTCTCCTCCAGTCCTTATTAGTAAATCTATATTTGACTCAGGAACTTGCGATAAATCATTGATTGTTTTTTCATCAATTTGAGATGGTTTTATTTTCAGCCTAGATACCTCTCTAGCAATATTTATAATATCCATCTTACCACCATATCCAAGAGCAACATTTAGTCTTAACTGAGGCTTTTGAAGAAAAGATTTCTCTTCTGCAAATTTTATTTTTTTGAATGTATTTTTTCCAAAATTTACATAATCTCCAAAGAATTTTACTTTTACATTCTGTTCTATGAGCTCATCTAATTCATTATTGATACTTTTTACAATAAGATTATTGATAGATTCCACTTCAGATTTGGGCCTTTTCCAATTTTCAGTGCTAAAGGCGTAAACGGTTAGAGATTCAATCTTTTGATTTACACATTCTTTAACTATTTCTTTAAGAGCAGAAACACCCTTTGCATGACCTTCTTTTATTTTAAGATTATTTTTTTTTGCCCAACGACCATTGCCATCCATTATGATAGCTATATTTTTCAAATTCATTTTAGCAACTAGATTTGAATTAAATCTTCTTCTTTATTTTTAAGCTGTTCGTCCACTATAGATATGAACTTATCTGTTATTTCTTGAATTTCGACTTCCAAATCTCTTAACTCATCGTCAGATAGCTCATTTTTTGTATTCAAATCTCTTGCCGATTGATTACTGTCACGTCTAACACTTCTTATTGAAATTCTTGCATTTTCTGCTTCAGTTTTGGCTTGTTTTATATAATCTTGTCTCGTTTCCTCAGTAAGCGCTGGCATAGATATTCTTATAAGATCACCTGATGAGCTAGGATTTAAACCCAAATCAGAGGACATAATTGCCTTTTCTATTTCAGGCATAAGTGTTTTATCCCATGGAGATATTACAAGGGTCCTATTTTCCTCCACACTAATATTAGAAGTCTGATTTATTGGTGTTTGATTGCCGTAGTAATCCACCTTTATAGAATCTAATATAGATGGATTAGCTCTACCTGTTCTAATTTTATTAAATTGATTGGACAAAGAGTCTATACACTTTTGCATTCTTTCTGTTGTTTCATCTTTAATTATATTCATGATATTAATGTTCCTATTTCTTCACCTTTAGCTATAGAAGATAGTGAAGCCTCATCTTTAAGATTAAAAACTTTTATAGGTAATTTGTGGTCTCTTGCAAGTGTTAGAGCGGTACCATCCATTATCCTAAGATTTTGAGAGATTGCCTCATCAAAGGAAATATTCTTATAAAATTTAGCATCTGGATTTTTCTCTGGGTCATCTGAAAAAACACCATCAACTCGGGTAGCTTTTAACATTATGTCTGATTGAGTTTCTACAGCTCTTAAACAACCTGCAGTATCAGTTGTAAAAAAAGGGTTCCCAATACCAGCAGTGAATATTACTACGAAGCCGTCTTTTAGAAGCTGAATAGCTCTTCTTCTATCATAGTGTTCAACGAGTCCAGATATTGATAAAGCTGACATTACTCTTGTTTTGACATTTGCTCTCTCAAGAGCGTCTCTCAAAGCAATTCCATTCATAACGGTTGCTAACATTCCCATGTGATCACCAGCAACTCTATCCATTCCTGACTTTCCAAGCTTCTCACCTCTGAACAAATTACCACCACCGATAACAATGCCAATCTCAGTGCCAAGGTCTTTGCATGATTTAATAGAAATAGCCATTGAATCCAATATTTTTGGATCAATACCAATACCCTCTTCGCCCGCAACTGATTCTCCACTAAACTTCACCAAAAGCCTTGAGTATTTTAAATTAGCCATCTTTGTTAAGCTGTTCTGCTACCTCCTCTGCAAAATCTTTTGAAGATACTTCAATACCTTCGCCAACTTTAAATCTTTCAAATGCAACTACCTCATTATTACTATTTTCAAGAAGTTTTGAAATAGAAACATCGGGATCTTTGATAAAATCTTGCGAAAGTAATGTTACTTCTTTTAGAAATCTTTTTACTTTTCCTTCAACCATTTTTTGCATAATATTTTCATCTTTACCTGACTCTCTAGCTTGAGTCTCAAAGATGCTTTTTTCTCTATCAAGAACTTCTTTATCAACATCATCTTCGGTGATGGATAATGGTGCCGATGCCGAAATATGCATTGCAATATCTCTACCAAGCTCACCATTCTCTTCACTTAAAAGAACCATCGCTGCAAGTTTGTTATCAGAGTGCAAGTAAGTTCCAATTTTTTGTGAGCTATCAAATTCTTGTGTAACTAATCTTCTAACTTGAATATTTTCACCGATTGACTGAACAAGTTTTTGTCTATCTTCTTCAACATCGGACTTTAACTCCTCAATATCAAGATATTTTTTCTGCACAAGTCTAGCTTCAATATTCTTAGTAAATTCTATAAAACTCTCGTCTTTAGCAGCAAAATCAGTTTCTGAGTTTATTTCAACCATGCTTGCATAGTTTTCTGACACGTAGATCTTTATAACACCATCTGCAGCAACACGAGCAGATTTCTTTTCAGCTTTCAAAGCACTATTTGATCGAAGCAGATCAAGAGCTTTTTCTATATCGCCTTCTGTTTCAACTAAAGCTTTTTTACACTCCATCATTCCAACTCCGGAGAGCTCTCTCAACTCTTTTACTTGGGATGCTTTAATATCCATTAGCTTTCTCCTTCTTTTTGGTCATCTTCAGTTTTTTCACCTTCAACATCATTACTTTCAGATAATTCTTCCTCAGAAGCATCAACTTCATCTTTAACTTCATCATTTGATGTATCATCATTTTCTAATTCTGTATCGCCTTCATCACTATTAGTTTCTTCAATGCTTTCCTCTGGAAGAAAATCATCTTTTGTTGCTTCATCAACGAGGTTCAAGGCTTTACCAGAGGTAATTTTTACTTCACTTACCTTATGAATTACTGGAACAGACTCATCGCTAGACGATTCAGGGGCATATCCTTGCTTTGATTCAAGACCTCTTTCGCATGCTTCTCCAATTACTTCAAGGATTAGCTTAATTGATCTTATAGCGTCATCATTTCCTGGAATAACAACATCTATTCCTTCAGGATTAGAATTTGTGTCAACAAGCCCAATAACGGGAATTCCCATTTTTTGTGCCTCTGTGACTGCAATCTTTTCATGCTTTACGTCAATAACAAATAAAGCATCTGGAAGACCTTTCATGTTTTTAATACCACCGATAGATTCCATCAATTTTTGATGTTCTCTTGATATTTCAAGAGCTTCTTTCTTTGATAATTTATCAATCCTTCCCGATGACATCATTTCTTCAAGATCTGAAAGCCTTCTAATTGAGCTTCTGATTGTTTTCCAGTTTGTTAATGTTCCACCAAGCCATCTTTTATCAACAAAAGGAAGTCCAAGTGAAGAAGCTTTCTCTCTAATTGATTTACTTGCTGATCTTTTGGTTCCGACAAAGAGAAGTTTATTTCCTCTTGAGCATATAGATTCAACCCTTGACGCAGCAGCATTAAGCTGGTTTTGAGTTGTTTCTAAATTGATAATACTAATTTTTTTTCTAGTATCAAAAATGTACTCTTCCATTTTTGGATTCCAGAATCTAGATTGATGGCCAAAATGAACACCTGCTTGAAGCAGATCCTTAATTGAGACAATACTCATATTTTCCTCCTGGGTTATTTCTCCAGCCTATGATTGAAAAACTTTAAAAAAAGCACCCAAATCAATCTTTAATAAGGCTTTCGTGATTAAAAGTTAGTGTATTTTATAGAAAATATTATATAAATCAAAGAGAAATCTAGTTTAGCTTTTTGAATACTTTTTTAAACTGATTTGTCCCTGGGAAATTCTTGCTTTCGTCTGTTGTTTT
>Ga0209433_10000509_pt1 | contig 12069 bp, 13 predicted proteins | sample METZYME_5_50m_FD_187552 | JGI IMG/M metagenome (GOLD analysis project Ga0209433, IMG submission 187552) | Marine microbial communities from oxygen minimum zone in mesopelagic equatorial Pacific - METZYME_5_50m (SPAdes) (version 2) | ecosystem: Environmental > Aquatic > Marine > Oceanic | place...
TTGAAGACTTAACTGATCTACATCAAAAAAACCACGCTGAACACCCGAAGGTAAGGGTGTTCCGTCAGCTCCTCTTCTGATTATACTCACTTTTTCTAGACGTTTGAGATCTCTATCTAAACTTAATTCCAGTCCTGCTTGAGGTCTTCTATCTAAATCCAAAAAGCCAACTACATTAGCAAAAAGTGATCCATGAGGATAAAGTCTTTGAGGATAGACCTCCAAATCAATACCACTGATTCCAAGTTTTTTAATTGTATTAGCCTTCTCGGGTGTTAAGCCCTCTGCAAGTTTTACCCCTGAAGAATAATCCCCTAATATGTCTAAAATCTCATTGACACTTTTGGATAGAGGCTTAGAAAGAAGCTTCGCAACTTCGACTGGTTTACGTACTGTCTTAGATGAATCTCCAGGAAACTTAAAATATCTGGGATGAGCCCAAATTTTGAAACGTCTCTCATCTATTGCTACAAGCTTTCCATTTCTATCAAAAATAGATCGACGAGTTCCGAGAGGGTTCTTTTGTTCTGTTTGGACTTCGCGTGCTAGTGATCTTAATTGATCTGACTGAAATAATTGAAGCCAACCTACTCTTAAAAAGAGCCCCCCAAGTCCAAGGCATAAAAAAACAAAGACAATTCTAAATCTAGAGTGAGATAAGGGGGAAAGAGTTTTTGCCTGATAAGTCTTTCTCTTTTTTCTAGTATTAATACCTCTCATAGAAATTATTAATAACCTGACTTAATTGGGAAAGAAGATATCCTTTCCAATAATCTAATTGTGAATGAATTATTTAATAACGTTGCGCTCTCTTCTGTTTTTGGTCTCTCCACATATATAAGATCATCTGCTTTAGTCGGGACAAAATTTCTAGACAACTTTTGATTTTTCAATAGGTAACTCTCAAGAATTGAAGTTGATTCCAATATCCTTCGGTTTAAGTCTCTGGTGGCTTCAAGTTTAGTAAAAGAATTAGTCCATAAGTATTGAGAGTGCAGAGCTAAGGAGGACATTATTGCCACTGTTATAACTATGCCTACTAATGCACCATCTAAAACGAGATGAAGAGCAGCTTGAATTGGAAATTTTCGTTGAACCTGTTTTGATGAAAAAACACTGTTTAACAATTTTTTTGGCAACTTCTTTTTTTGAAATTGCCCTAATTTTTGTTTATATAAAGTACGACTAATCAAATCAAAGTTCGAAAGCAATTCAAGTCAAACACCTTGATCAAGTAACTGCAAGAGTTAGAATGCTGATATTTTTTTTATTTAATATCAAGCTACTAATAGCAGGCTTATAAAAGTTACTCCATTCCAAAGAGAGTGCATAAGAGCACAAGGGAATAACCTTCCTGAACTCAATCGCATTAAACCAAGACCAATGCCTAAAACAAATAAAGGAGGCAATTCTCCTACACTTAAATGAGCCAAAGCAAAGATCAAAGCACTTAATAAAACTCCGCTGATTTTGCCAACTTTGGATACCAATACAGGCAAAAGAACACCTCTAAAAACTAACTCTTCAAAAACTGGAGCCAAAATAACAGTTGTAATCAAAAGCAAAAGCAACGGAATAAATTCATCACTGCCTAAAACAAGCTCTAATAAAGGATTACTTCCACCTTGGTCACCGATAATCTCATTCATTAGCCACCCAATAAGCAGCACAAGAGGCATAATCATCAACCATCCACTTATTGATTTAAAAAGTCCTTCTTTTATTGGTTTAATTTTCCACTGCAACCATCCTCCATTGATTCCCAAAGGAGCTAAGCCCATTAATTGATATCGAATTATCAGTAAAGGACCTATTGTCATTGAACAGTAACCAATAAATACCCTTAAAGACTGTTTTAATGGAGAGGATAAATTATTAAACAATAAATCGGTTATAGGTATTATTAGCGCTGGAAAAACAACTTCACCAATAATAACGAAGCCACCAGAGATCAGCAAAACCATATCTATTAGTGATAATGGAGGAGCTATCATCTCTGGCCATGGAGTATTTTTCTTTCTTAAAAAAATAAAAGCATACCTAATTAATATTAAAACACCTATTAAAGAAGCAAAAAATGGTAGTAATTGTGAAGTCAAAAGTCTGATGGCAGCATATGAATTATATTTTTGATTAATACATTTCTCATCCTTAAATCCCAGATTAGAACATGAAATTTGATAAAGAAAAGGGTCTAATTTAATCTCATTAAAATCAGGGAATTTATTTATTTCTTTACCTTTTTGTTTATCTAATATATAGTTTTTAATCTTTTCAAAGTTTTTATCTTTAAAATTTTGCCTCAAGATTAATTTTTGCTCTTCTTCAGACTCTTCCAAAACTGCTAACAAAAGCTTCTGCCTCTCGTCTATTTGTTCCGATGGGATCTTGCTAAGAGCTTGATAGAGTTTTTTTTGAGGTTCTGATCCCAAAAAAACATCTTGTATTGTTTCAGGGATTAGAGAAGAAGAAGAAGCTGAGACTGCCATCTCAGTTTGTATCAATGAAATCTTAGGAGCCACTGAGGGGCGGTCAAAGCTGTCTTGCAAGCCTTGTTGCCATATCAGAGCAGTTAAAAGCAAAGAAAATAGAGCCATAGCCCATTTCCAACCGGTTTTCGCTTGTCTCATAAAAATCAACTTGTGAAGACTGACATGGAGAAAGACTTCTATCTGTACTAAAAGAACATTAGATTGCCCTCATGGCTAATACCATAATTATCTAAAAGACACTTTATTTAATGACATTGAGTCTAATTTTTGTCCGTCATGGATTAAGTAGTTTTAATAAGGAGGGTCGTATTCAAGGAAGAAACGACCTTTCAACATTGACTAAAGAAGGACAATTACAAGCTGAAGCTGCTGGGAAAGCAATCTCTTCGATTCCATTAGATGCAATTTATAGTTCCCCTTTGCAAAGAGCCTCAGAAACTACAAAAATCATTATCAAGCAACATCAAAGCGACCTTAAAGCAACTTACACCGATGAGCTTTTGGAGGTTGACCTTGGGCCTTGGAGTGGTTTAACAAAAAATGAAATAAAAAATCGCTTTCCAGAAGAGATTGCTATTTGGCAAAAAGATCCTACAGAATTACTAATTAATAGAAACGATGGTACACAATTTCAACCAATTAAAGAACTCTTATGTCAAGCTGAAAATTTCTTAAAGTTCTTATTTAATACTCATTCAAGTTCTAATAAAACTATTTTGATAGTTGCCCATAATGCAATTCTTAGATGCTTGATACTGAAATTAATTCATGAGCCATCAAAAGGGTTTAGAAGATTAAAGTTAGACAATACCTCAATCTCTATTTGTAATGTTGCTTCTAATAGTTGGGAAGATAGGCAAGTTCAAATTCAATGTCTCAATAATGTCGCTCATTTACATCCGAGTATCCCAAAAAAAGGTAGTAAAAAAAGAATTTTCTTAGTCAGGCATGGTGAAACTGATTGGAATAAACAAGGAAGGTTCCAAGGACAAATTGATATTCCCTTAAATAAAAATGGGAAATCCCAAGCCAAGGCCGCAAGTGAATTTTTAAAAAATAATATTATACAAAAAGCTTTTAGTAGTTCTTTATCAAGACCAAAAGAAACAGCTCAGATAATCCTAGAAGAACATCCTGGGATAGAAATTTCTCTCAAAGATAACCTCATAGAAATCGGTCACGGCAAATGGGAAGGTAAATTGGAATCGGATATTAAGTACGACTGGCCAGATCTTCTTAATACATGGAAAACTTCTCCTGAAAAAGTTCAAATGCCAGAGGGAGAAAATATAAAAGAAGTCTCGAGGAGATCCATTGCCGGGTGGGACGAGATATGCAAAGAACTAAACAATGATGAAACTGCATTGGTTGTTGCTCATGATGCAGTTAACAAAACAATTCTTTGTCATCTTTTAGGTTTAATGCCATCAAATATTTGGATGATAAAACAAGGTAATGGTGGCATTACAGTTATTGATCTCTCAGAGGAAGAGGGGCAACCAGATCAAATCACATGTCTAAATATCACTTCACATTTAGGAGGGATTATCGACTCAACAGCTACAGGTGCACTTTAATTTGATATCTAGCAATTATTTTTTGAGAATATTAAAATACTTAAAAAGATCAGATTATTTCTAAAGACAAAAAGCCCTTGGGAAAGTAATAAATTGTCGGCTTATTAATTAGGCTTACCAAAACGACTAATAGGCCAAAATCGCCAAGTTGCTTTGCCAATAATTTCTCTCTGAGGTAAAAACCCCCCTGCTGGCCAAAAACGACTATCCCAACTATTAGCTCGATTATCACCCAAAACATATACATGTCCTTTTGGAACAGTTGTAGTAATGGGACGACATAGATTAAATTTAGGTTTACTTGGGCAGAAGTATTCAACATATGGTTCATTGATTGATCTATCATTCAACATGATCTCTCCCTTAGCATTAATCAAAAGACGATCTCCTCCTACAGCTACTACCCTCTTGATATAAGCATCACAAGCCCGATCAGATAAAGTAGGTATCCAAGAAATCAAGGGAAAAGTTATTAATGAACATTGAAATTTAGATGGAAGTTCTTTTTTCCTATCTGCTATCAATTTCTTATCAAATGAATATGGTGAGTTAAAAACTACAATTTCTCCATGCAAAGGAGACCTTTTGCGCAAAGAAATTTTTTCAACAATTAGACGATCATTTACTTTCAATCCTGGTAGCATCGAACCCGATGGAATATATCTAGCTTCTGCTATAAATTGACGAATGCCTACATAAAAAAGAATAGTTAAAGTTATCGGTCCCCATGTTTCAATGAAAGATGACCACCAAGATTTTTTAGTTTCTTTACTCAATTCTAAATGATTTTGCTGCACTGTTTTATAACTAATAAATATATAGTTTACTTTATTTGCCTACACTTCATTTTAAGTCAATTTTAGCCCTGATGTAAATTTCAAAGTAATTTCTCAGACCACTTTTCTTCTTTAAATCCAATTAAAAAGCATTTGCTAGATTTATATAAAAAAGGTCTCTTTATCAACCTAGGTTCCTCCAGAAGTTTTTCAAAGAATTCGTTATCAATCATTTTTTTAATAACATCCGAACCAATTGAACGATACATAAACCCACTAGTATTCAAAAGATATTTCCTACTCCCATATTGCTCACTGGCTGAGATAAGCATTTCCTTCGTTGGAGGTGAATTTAACAGATCAATTAATTCAAATGCAATTTCATTGTTTTTAAGCCACTTAATAGCTCTTCGACAAGTTGAACATGAAGAATAACTAAATAATTTCAAGTTTTCAAGGCGTATAAAAAACTATATTATCTAAAAAAAAAATTAAAATAGTTATGTTTTTTTCATGTCAGAATGATATGCCTCTATGCAGTTTTTTAATAATTCATCAACAGCATCATAGTCTCTCCATCCGTCTATTACGATCACCCTACCTTCCAGGCTTTTGTAGGTTCTAAAAAACTCAGCTACATCCTCCAATTGGTTCTGAGCTATTTGCTTAATAGTATTAATATCTCTTTGCCTTGGATCTGCAGTGGGTACACATAGAAGTTTGCCATCGTAGGCCCCTGAATCATGCATATCAAGAACTCCTATGGGTCTTGCTTTGATCAAGCAACCTGCAAAGGTAGGTTCTTCCATAACAACCATTGCGTCAAGCGGCGCTCCATCCTCCGCAAGAGTATTTGGAATAAATCCATAATCAAATGGATATCTCACTGAAGAATGCAAAACCCTATCAAGAGCCATAATTCCTGCAGAACTAAAATATTCGTATTTATTTCTACTGCCAGCAGGAATCTCAACGACTAGATTTACTAATCCAGGCGATGGTGAAGGAGGAAGATCACTCAGGTCCATTTCTATTCATTAGAGTCGGTAAGCTTTTTGTTGTTTCTGGCCTTTCACTAATGACAGCAAATAATGGAATTCCAAGCATTAAAAATACTATTACTAAACCAATTAAAGAAGATGAGGTACTATTAAAACTATAAGGATCTTCATCTTCAGCGGATAGTTGATATGTTTCTTTATCAAGCCAAGGAGGATAAAGCTCAGAAGATTGCTTCTTGCTTAAATTAGGTTCTAAATCCATATAAGGTTTGAAATGGATAAACCGTTAGTAGTAGTAAAGTATATCAATAAAATATCAATAAAAATTTATTTACTTGAATTATATAGATATTATCCCACATTTATGAATAACTAAGCAGCTTTTCTATCAGTATCTTGTAAATGATTAGAAATTGAGTGATTTTTATCAGATTGCACCTCAAGTTTATTTCTTATGATTTTTAACTCTTCAAGTATTGCCTTCAGAATATTTTGTGTTTCAGATGAGGGGGAATTCAATATTTCTACTGTTACCTCTTTAATTCTGAGTATATCTTTTGCAAATCTTGCAACTTCATTGGGATGAAAAAGTAATTGATCTTTTTGATCACTTCTAAATTCTGTGTTTAGTTTTCTAGGATTGAATGGAGGATTAAGATTCCTCGTATCAGTATTTGTATATCTATATACAGAAGCTCTAGATCTATTTAATGTTTTCTGAACTTCGTCAATAGTCAATAATAAATCACTTGTATTAGAAGCTATATTAAATCCTTTTTCTAAAGACTCCTCTGATCTCCCATTTGTTCCTGAATTTACTGAACCGTTAAACATTGCTAAAGAAAGCTTTTAGAAAAACATGTGAAAGAAGCTAGCAGAGGAATCAAATTAACACCATGTACATTTGGACACTTTAAAAAAACAACATGATTCCCGCACAATCTATATATATATTCATATGGCCATCACTCAAAGTACTAATCTTTTAAAAATTTAAATTTTAGGCTCATGCGCGTCTCCCGCCTAATGCTAACCACTCTTAGAGACGTCCCTGCGGAAGCAGATATTATTTCGCATAAGTTACTGATAAGGGGAGGGTTCATCAAACGCTTAACTGGAGGAATTTATGCTTACATGCCATTGCTTTGGAAGGTTTTAAAAAAAATAACTTTAATTGTCGAAGAAGAGTTATCAAAGAAAGGCTGCCTTCAAACTCTTCTCCCTCAACTTCAGCCTTCAGAGATATGGGAAAAAAGTGGGAGATGGAAATCATATACAGAAGGAGAAGGTATTATGTTTAGCCTTAAAGATAGACAAGGTAAAGAATTAGGACTTGGGCCAACTCATGAAGAAGTAATTACTACAATAATTTCACAAACTATTCACTCCTATAAACAATTACCAATAAATATATTCCAAATTCAAACAAAGTTTAGAGATGAAATAAGGCCAAGATTTGGATTAATGAGAAGTAGAGAATTCATCATGAAGGATGCTTATTCCTTTCATGCAAATGAAAATGATCTTCAATCAACTTATTCTGAGATGAAAAATGCTTATCAAAATATTTTTAAAAAATGTGGTCTAGATTTTGTTTGCGTTGAAGCTGATAGTGGAGCTATTGGAGGTGCAGCATCTCAAGAATTCATGGTTACTGCTGAATCTGGAGAAGACTTAATTTTAATAAGTTCTGATGGTAAATATGGGGCTAATCAAGAAAAAGCTGTTTCCATAATCGAAGAAGGAAAATTATTAGAGCTTAATAAACCGTCGATAATTGAAACCCCTAATCAAAAAACCATAGAGGAATTATGTAACCACAATGATTTTCATCCAAGTCAAATTGTAAAAGTATTAGCTTATCTGGCAACATGTGATGATAATAAAAAATACCCTATTCTAGTCAGCATAAGAGGAGACCAAGAAATAAATGATATTAAACTCTCAAATGAAATATCTCATGAATTAAAACAAAATGTGCTTGATATTAGAATAATTTCTCCTGAAGATATACAAAATCAAGCTATTAATGATATTCCATTTGGATTTATAGGTCCTGATCTCAGCGATAATTTACTATCAAATACAAAAGTATGGGAAAAAAAATTCATACGAATTGCTGACAATTCTGTAAAAGATCTTAAAAGTTTTATCTGTGGCAATAATATCAAAGACGAACATAAAATATTTTACAATTGGACTCTTATTAATACTCAACATCTGATACGAGATATTAGGAAGGCTAAGCCTGGAGATAGTTGCATCCATGATAAAAAACAAAGGCTTCAAGAATGTAGAGGTATAGAAATAGGGCATATATTCCAATTAGGAACTAAATATTCAAAATCATTAAATGCTACTTTTACTAACGATAAAGGTATAGAAGACCACTTTTGGATGGGATGCTATGGAATTGGTATTTCCAGATTGGCTCAAGCAGCAGTAGAACAAAATCACGATGATTTGGGTATTGTATGGCCAGTGTCAATTGCCCCATTTGAAGTAATAATTATTATTGCCAACGTAAAAAATACTGAACAAAAATGCTTAGCCGAAAATATCTATAAAAAATTAATAGATAATCGAGTCGATGCTCTACTTGATGATAGGGATGAAAGAGCTGGCATAAAATTTAAAGACGCAGACCTTATTGGCATCCCATGGAGAATTGTTGCTGGCAGAGAAGCTAGTTCTGGACTGGTTGAATTACATAATAGAAAAACAAAAACTACAGATTTATTAGATCTAAACTCGGTTTTTAAAAAACTTTCTGAAGAATTTAATACTGAAAAACTATAAATTGAGCCCAAAGGACTCTAGAGTCCTTTGTAATTGCAAAAAAAACATGATTTCTGCCTTTCATCACCTCTCCATCAGGTTGGTGAGGGCAGCTTTGGCTATATGCCTTGGCTTCTGCCTCATATTCTTTCAATTCGCTTCAGAAGTGAATGCCGCCAAAACACTAATGACTGGAGATTTTGCGAAAGACACTATTTCAGTCTCTACAACCTTGAAAGAGACCATAACTTTACCGAAAGAAGACAAAGGTCTATCAGAGGCAGAAAAAGAAGCTGTTTTTCTAATAAGTGATTACATTTCAAGATATAGAAATCGATCTCAAGTAAATACTTCCACGACTTTTACAACAATGCAGACTGCTTTGAATGCTTTATCAGGCCATTACAAAACTTTTGCGAACAGACCAGTACCCGAAAACCTCAAAGAAAGGTTAAACAAAGAACTATCTAAAGCAGAGAAATTAGCAGTTAGAGATAATTAAAGATAATCTTTAATTCATTCCTTTGACTCAGGGTAGGGCTATCTGCAAATGTTATCTCTTCTAAAGTAAATCGGTTTCGAGCCGAATTTCCTCCTTGGCAAATGTTGTAGTCATAGGCGCTCAGTGGGGTGATGAAGGTAAAGGCAAAATCACCGATTTGCTTAGTCGCTCCGCAGATGTAGTTGTTCGCTATCAAGGTGGTGTTAATGCCGGTCATACAATTGTTGTAGAGGACAAAGTTCTCAAATTACATTTGATACCCTCTGGGATCTTGTATCCAGATACCATTTGTCTTATTGGGTCAGGAACAGTTGTTGATCCAAAAGTGATGATTAAAGAAATAAAAATGCTTGAAGATAACGATATTGATATTTCAGGACTAAAACTTGCCTCAACTGCGCATGTAACCATGCCTTATCACCGCCTTCTTGACTTGGCTATGGAGCAGAAACGAGGCTACCAAAAGATCGGTACTACTGGTCGAGGGATTGGTCCAACTTATGCTGACAAATCTCAAAGGAATGGGATTCGAATAATTGATCTATTGAGCAGGGAAAAACTTCAAGAAAGATTAAAGGTCCCTTTAGCGGAGAAAAACGGACTCCTCCAAAAGATTTATGGAATTGAGCCATTAATTATTGATGAAATTATTGAAGAATATCTTCATTACGGAAAGCAGCTTAAAAAACATATTGTTGATTGCAATAGGACGATCCATCAAGCAGCCAGAAAAAAGAAGAATATCTTGTTTGAGGGTGCTCAAGGGACCCTTTTAGATCTTGATCACGGAACATACCCTTATGTAACCTCTTCTAATCCAGTATCAGGCGGGGCATGCATTGGGGCAGGAGTTGGTCCAACCCTTATAGACAGAGTTATTGGAGTCGCTAAAGCATATACCACGAGAGTTGGAGAGGGGCCCTTCCCTACTGAATTAGAAGGGAGTATCAATGATCAACTTTGTGATAGAGGAGGTGAATTTGGAACAACTACTGGACGAAGAAGGAGATGTGGTTGGTTTGATGGAGTAATTGGAAAATACGCAGTAGAGGTAAATGGATTAGATTGTCTTGCAATTACTAAATTAGACGTTTTAGATGAGCTTGAAGAAATTGATGTATGTGTCGCTTATGAATTAAATGGTAAAAGAATTGATTATTTCCCAAGTAGTGTTGAAGACTTCGAAAGATGCACTCCAATTTTTAAAAAGCTTCCTGGCTGGAAATGCTCTACTGAAAATTGTCGTCGACTAGAGGACCTTCCTGCGGCAGCAATGAGTTATTTGAGATTCCTAGCTGAGCTTATGGAAGTCCCCATAGCAATTGTTTCCTTAGGAGCAAACAGAGATCAAACAATTGTTATTGAAGATCCCATTCATGGCCCCAAAAGGGCTCTATTAAATTCTTAAAATGAGAACAATTATCCTTTTATAAATTTCAAATCAACTTAATGACTAATAAGACTCACGGCTCTTCGCTTGACATAGTAGGTATTGGGAATGCAATTGTAGACGTATTAACAACAACAAATGATTCTCTCCTAGAAAGACTATCTTTTGCGAAAGGTTCAATGACCTTAATTGATGAAAATAAAGCTAATGAGCTTTATGAAATGACTCGTAATAGAATTCAAAAGTCAGGAGGTTCTGTTGCTAATTCATTGGCATGTGTAGCCCAACTAGGGGGGAAGGCAGCCTTTATTGGAAGAGTAAGAGATGACAAATTAGGAGATGTCTTTACAGAGGAAATATCAACAACTGGGACCATTTTCAAAACTCCACCATCATCAATTGGTCCTTCGACTGCAAGATGCCTAATTTTTGTCACCCCAGATGCTCAAAGAACTATGTGCACTTATTTAGGAGCTTCAGTTCTTTTAGAACCCAAGGATATCGACCTCTCAGCAGTCAGAGAAGCAAAAATACTTTATTTAGAAGGATATCTTTGGGACAACCCAGCGGCTAAAAAAGCATTTATTAAAGCGGCAGAAATAGCTAAAAATGCAGGTCGAAAAGTTGCACTATCACTTTCTGATTCATTTTGTGTAAGTAGACACCGCGAAAGTTTTATAAAACTAGTTGCAGATCATGTAGATATATTATTTGCCAATGAAAATGAAATAACAACTTTGTATAAAACCTCTTCTTTAAATACAGCACTTGAAGAATTGAAAAAGAAATGCGATCTTGCTGCAATCACAATTGGCGAGAAAGGCTCAATTTTAATTTCAAATGGAAAAGAAATAAATATAGATCCTTTTATCATTGGAAAGGCTATTGATACCACAGGTGCAGGAGATCTTTATGCTGGAGGGTTTTTAAAAGGTCTTGCAGATGGCCTAAACCCAGAATTATCTGCAAAAATTGGATCTATTTGTGCAGGGCAAATAGTTACAGAATTAGGATCTCGTTCCAATGCTGATCTAATAAATTTGGTAAATTCAAATTTATTAGATCAGCATTGAAAGATCAAATTGAATTTACCCAATGATAGTAATTTTTATTAGTTGAAACGCGAAAATAAATTATTTCTGGTACTTCGTAACTATGCCGCTCAGAAATCTTGTTACAAACAAGATTTATATTTTCCTTCTTACACTTGATTATTAATTGTACTTCTTTTGACCGATTCAAAATACCTTTCCACCAGAAATGTGATTCTATATTTTTAAATGTTACACAAGTTACTAATTTCTCTTTCAAGAGTAAATCAGCCAATTTGTATGCTTTCTTTGGGTTAGCTTCAGTAGTTAAAACAAAATAAATTTCGTTATTAAAATCAGATAAATCCATGACCATCAAATACTAATTATTCCATGCTAATAGATTTTAATCTTGTAATTAATTTTAAATAACTGTCTACTGAATTAATATTTCTGAGTTCAGCAGGTCTTTCCAACAACCAAAGATTAATTCCCATACTCAAACAAATATGGTGCCATAAG